>ERZ773202.171-NODE-171-length-71884-cov-10.715143_pt1 | contig 71884 bp, 59 predicted proteins | sample MGYA00580998_ERZ773202 | MGnify/ENA primary metagenome ERZ773202 (study PRJEB29015, sample SAMEA2737803) | human gut metagenome | biome: human gut; feature: human-associated habitat; material: faeces | place: China | collected 2012 ...
CGAGGTCGCACCAACCGCAACGACGCTCACGACCAGTAACAGCACCATACTCATGGCCAATTTCGCGAATCCTAGCACCAGTCTCATCGAAGAGCTCTGTTGGGAAAGGACCTGCTCCAACGCGTGTGCAATAAGCCTTCATGATACCATATACATTGCCGATGCGGTTAGGGCCAATGCCAAGACCGATGCAAGCTCCTGCACAAATGGTGTTAGAAGAAGTTACGAAAGGATATGAACCGAAGTCAACATCAAGCATTGTACCTTGAGCACCCTCGCAAAGGATATTCTTGCCAGAGCGGAGCACCTTGTTGATTTCAACTTCGCTATCGATAAGCAGGAACTGCTTCAAGTATTCAATACCCTCCATCCATTTTTTCTCAACCTCTGTGATATCGAAGTTTGTATAACCAAGGCTAACGATAGTTTTGAGGTGAGCAGCCTTGTGTGCTGCATACTTCTCCTCGAAGTTGTCGAGGATATCGCCTACGCGAAGACCTGTACGGCTTACTTTGTCGGTATAAGTAGGACCTATGCCCTTGCCTGTAGTACCAACCTTGTTTTTACCCTTTGAAGCCTCGATAGCTGCATCAAGAACACGGTGGGTTGGCATAATAAGATGAGCCTTCTTAGAGATATAGAGACGACTCTTGAGGTCGTGACCACTCTTCTCTAAATCCTTGGCTTCATCCATGAAAAGGTCTGGAGCCAATACGACACCATTACAGATGATGTTTACCTTGCCTCCCTGGAAGATTCCTGAAGGGATGCTACGCAAGACATACTTCTCGCCTTCAAACTCAAGGGTATGACCAGCATTAGGCCCACCCTGAAAACGTGCAATAACATCGTAGTTAGGTGTCAACACGTCGACAACCTTACCTTTGCCTTCGTCGCCCCACTGCAATCCGAGCAGGACATCAACTTTACCTGTATTCATTTCTTCGTATTTGATTTATGATGTTCCATCAATGTTTTGTTTCTTGTATTCTTAGCCATGCACGACGAACATATACCATATATATACAATGCAAATCCCTCTTTGCGGAATCGCGATAGCTTGGTATTGTTGACGGCATCTATTACGATTTGCGATTTAAGTTCTGTCACCTTGCCACATACTGTGCAGATTTGATGGCAATGATTGTTTGCAACATCGCAAAGTTCGTATTTAGTACCCGTGGGCAACTTATGCCTAACGATAATCCTCAACTTTATAAACAGTTTAAGAGTATTATATAATGTGGCTCTGCTAACTATGAAGTTTACATCAGCCAACTTGTTGCTAAGCTGCTCAATTGTGAAATGTCCACGTATATCACAAACAGTATCAAGAATGGCGTACCTTTCAGGTGTATGCCTGAAATGGTTTGTTTCAATGTAGCTATTCAGGATAGCTTTCATTCGTTTCTTGATATCGTTGTTCATATTAATATATGTATAGCTTATTAATAAACTCTCGGACCAAAGATGAAAGTACCCACTCTAACTTCTGTAGAACGACAAGTGACAGCTATCTTATAGTCGTCGCTCATGCCCCATGATCTTTCGCAGAAAGAATCATCATCGGCAAAATATGTAGCCTTTACTTCATCAAAAAAGTCAGCAGCGGTATTCATCTCGCTTCTTATCTGATTTTCATCGTCAGTGTTTGATGCCATCATCATCAGTCCTGAGATATGAACATGCTTCATACTGCGCCATTCACCATCGGCAAGTAGCTTTCTGCAGTCGTCGAGTGAGAGTCCGTATTTTGTAGCTTCTTGCGTTATATGTAGTTCGAGAAGTACGTTAATAACCCTATCGTGCTTAGCGGCCTGCTTTTCAATTTCTCGAAGGAGCTTCAATGAGTCAACTGCGTCTATCATTGAGATATAAGGTGCAATGTATTTCACCTTATTAGTCTGCAGATGACCTATGAAATGCCATTCGATATCAGAAGGCAATTCTGCCACTTTCTGCTTTAGCTCTTGCTCATGACTTTCGCCAAAGACTCTTTGTCCAGCATTATAGGCTGCCATGATATACTCCGAAGGGTGATATTTGCTGATGGCAACCAATCTCACGCCATCAGGCAAATTGCCTAGCACTTCGTGAAGATTATGTGCGACATCAACATTTATCATACCTGCTCTCCTTCCTTTTGTTGTTCTGCCTGCTCGTATTCAGGCACATCATTGCGTTCAGCAGGCTTCTTTGTTGTCACATGCTCGTATACATCCATAATCATTGTTTCTGCAAGATTAGAGATGACATAGTCAATTTGGGTTGTACCCATCACTTCCTCAATATGCTTTACAGCACCAGGGAAAGAACTTGCCTGAACGAGATAGTAAACAGCAGTACGCTTCTCTTTCTCTGTCTTTTCATCAATAGTGATAAATTGAAGTTTTGCCTTATACCAGCGATCATCGTTGACATTCTCGCTAAAGAAAATCTCTTTATACGAAGCGTGCTTGATGTCTGTTATAGTGAATTCGCCACTAATATATGAAGACATTTCTTCAATAATCTTGTTCTCAGCCTCAGTAAAGCTAAGAGCATCGACAACATACTGCTCAGAAACTTTCTTTAGCATGCCGTCTTCCATTGTTTTTTCGTAGCGTATCTTGGTTTCATACCAATCAGATGTTCTGCTTCTCATGTTATATTTATGATAAAATATTGATGTTTAGCCATTGTTCTTTTTGCAGACGTTGACTATTATTTATAAACTTGATTGCAAAGGTAACAAATTTTATTCAAAACCATGCAAAGCTTAACAAAAAGTAGCATCGAAGAACAAAAAACTATAAAAAATCCAGTCCTGCAGCTTTAGTTGCATGCTTGGCAATTCTTTCATATACTATGCCTAAGTCTGCAAATCTAACTAATGAGTTCATTGCTGCATGTGCAACACCAACATTATTTCCTTGTAGTGCTGTTATTGTCTGGTCTACATATTCATTAATACCACGCTCGTTAGGTTCCTGTCCATAACTAAAGAGTCTGCCAATAATACAGAAACCACATAGCTGATATAATGGTTTATCAGAAGCTATCCATTTGTATGCAATTTCAGGAGCGTAATCTACATACTGCAAAAGATTGAGAGCAAGCATCTCAGCCATTTCTTGAGACACTACTTGCTCCATCCATATATCAGCAATCTCTGCATCCATTTTGTCTGCAGGCATAAGCATTGTTGCTAGTATCTTGCACTCACGGATATTCTCTTTCCAAAGTGCAATAGCCAATTCGAAATCTTTATCATATTTCGAAGCAAGTGTTCTAAGATTAACGAGGTTTACTCCCCAGTTAATTTTATATTCTACACCTTTCTCTCTCATAGAGTGGCTCGCAACTCCATTCATCATAGAACGGAATGAGCGCTTTATCTCTTTCAGTATTTCGTTTTTCTCTTCAGTCATAATATATAAATATGTATTAACATAATTAAGACGTATGCCATACGTCGTGATAACGATAGCATACGTCTGATAATTCATTTATAGTAACCCGTATTCGTGGCTATATCTAAGCATCTGCTGCTCGTAAGTTTCTGTATAGTCAGCAACCACATCCTTTACTTCACCATTATCAGTATAAATGATTTTAAGCCAAGGGTTTAAGAAACCTTTATAAGGCGCTATATTAAGAGTCTTATATCGCTTAAGAATCTCGCAATGAAGTTCAGCATCAACCTTCACTCCATAGGTTTCTACTAGTTCTCTTGCTGCCAAGAAATCACCTTCGCTCTTTATTCGCTGCACTTCAGCAAGTAGATGAGCAAAGACTTGACGAAGCTTCTGATAGTCGTTTACAAAAACATAAGTTTTGCCATCAATTTTCTTTAGTTCTACAGCGCCATCGCCATTATCAAGAGCCCAACGAGCTATCAATGCACGATTGCGCATATGGGCTTCCTCTATCTGATGTCCTGGTTTGATTCTAACCAGCTGAGTCATCAAACCATTCATCATATAGGTATAATATTGTGATTTATAAGCCTCGGGATTTGGAACAAGTCCAAGGTCTACAAGCTTTTGATCGGCAATATAATATAATCCGAACAAGTCTGCTCGAGCTTCCTCGATGGTATTGGAATACGCCTTTAGTGCATCAGGGTCCACTCCTGGACGAAGTTGACCACTACCATGACCAAGACATTCGTGCAAATCTGTATGTAAATCATCGCAGATATCACCATATTTGTCAATAAAAGAACGAGTTGGCTCGTCTATAACAAACTCTCTATCAAAACCATCGCCTCTTGCAGCCTTATTATAAGCGTCTGTTAGATTACCTATAGTAACACTCTTAGAACCATGTTCTGCTCTTATCCAGTCAGCATTAGGTAGATTAATGCCGATAGCTGTTGATGGATATTCATCGCCACCAAGCATTGCCGCACAAACAACGTTAGCTGTTACACCTTTCACGATCTTCTTCTTAAAGCGAGAATCTACCGGCGAGTTGTCTTCAAACCATTGCGCATTATCACTAATAGTACGTGTGCGACGAGTTGCAACCAGATCTTTATATTCTACGATACCTTCCCATGAAGCTTTTAATCCAAGCGGATCGTTATAGACTTCGATAAAGCCATTAATAAAATCTATTCGACCATCTTGTTCTTTAAGCCATTCGATAGAATATTTATCAAATACTCGCAAGTCGCCTGTCTGATAATAACTTATAAGTAGAGAGATAATCTTTTGCTGCTGCTCGTTTTCTGCATATTCGGCAGCTTGACGCAGGTAAGATACTATTATTTCTATAGCCTTACTATACATGCCGTCTATTTTCCATACTTGCTCTATCAATTCTCCATTCTGTTTTACCAAACGAGAGTTGAGGCCAAACGAAGGAGGATTCTTGTCGACCGTAGCTTTAAGCGAAGAATAATAGTCTTCTACTTCATGTTGCGAAACGTTATGATAGAAATTGCAAGCCGAAGTTGCCACAAGATCGCATCCATCAGCTTTATTAACCTTCTTTGGCAAGAAGCTAGGGTCGAAGATTGCAGACTTAAGTCTGTCAAATAAACCATCTACAGTCTCACCTTTTGCCAATGGCAACAAAGAAGGTTCGATGCTTTTCATAGCATCAAGAAGGAATGCTGGAGAGAACTCCGGAGCAAACTTCTCTGAACCATAATGATGATAAATACCATTGCTAAACCATATACGCTTAAGATATATAGTCATAGCTATGAAGTCTTCACACTCTTTGTTACCCTGATAATTAACATATACGGCCTCTAACACCTTTCGGATGTCGAGGTTATAAAAACCAAATTGGTCGGTAGTGATATCTCTACCGGCCAATGTTGCTTTACTCAAATAATAAACATAGAGCTTCTGTCTTAAAGACAAAGATTCGAAACCATTGAGGCGATAACGTAGCATCTGTAAGTCAGCAAAGCGCTCGCCAGAATAGCAAAAACCTTCAAACTCTGATTTTTTATTCTGCTGTTGCATTTTTTACTTTATTCTTAGAACCTGGCTTTCTTCCTCTTTTCTTTGGCTTTTCAGCTAATTGAGGATGTTGGGCCAGATGTGTCATCTTGTATTCACGAGGAGTCATACCTTTAAACTTGTAGAAGGATGCATAGAATGACTGACGGTTTGCAAAACCCACCATATCAGAAATATCCTCCATGTTTAGGTCTTGGTAACGTTTGTCGACCAGCAAAGTCATCGCCTCGTCAATACGATATTTATTGACGAATGAAGTGTAGTTCATGTGGAAACGAACATTGACAACTGCTGAAATGTAACGAGTATTAGTATGCAAATCTTCTGCAAGCTGTTTGGCAGAATAATCCTTATCTTTATACTTCTTTTGTATAAGAATAATTTCTAGGATTTTCTCCTTAAGCTCATCCATTAACTTTGGGCTTACCAAGGTACGATAGGCAGCCTCTTTCTCTTTGGGTTCAGTAATGTTATACTTTGCCATGATCTTTACCTTTTAATATTTATATTTCTTTCTGCAAATTTATACATTAATTCTTTAACATAAAAAGTTTTTATAGTTTTTTATGGTTAAAAAAGCAAAAAGTATGACATCACATTTATTACATTCACATTATGTATTCAACATACCATTAAACAGCATGCTGATTAAGGCTAACTTTATGGTATACATATTATAAAGTGTCGTGAGAAAAGCTTGATATCATTTTGTTAATCCACAGGATTTGTCTAACTTTGCATTATCTTTACACAATATAGATTAACGCAAGAATTTATGAAAAAACTATTCTTAACTACCATTTTATTGGCTTTTGTAGCTATCAGCATTTCTGCAAAGAAACATTATACCGTAGTTTTATCGCTTGATGGCTACAGATGGGATTATACACAATGGTATAATACTCCATTTATGGATATGATGGCAGAAAAAGGCGTAGAATCAGGACTTATCCCCTCCTACCCTTCTAAAACATTTCCAAATCATTACACCTTGGCTACAGGATTGTATCCAGACCATCATGGCATAGTGGCTAATAATTTCTACGATGTTAAGACAGGGGAATCATTCTCTTTAGGCAATGCAGAACAGAAAACTAACCCTGTATATTATGGTGGTGACCCTATATGGAATACTGCTAAGCGACAAGGACTTAAGACTGCTGTTTTCTATTGGCCAGGTTCTGATGTATGTGTAGGTGGCAGCTACCCTAACACCTATTATATATATGATAAGCAACCAAGACTCACTATGCAACAACGTTTGGATGGAATAATTGAGCAATTAGCATTGCCAGAAAAAAAGCGTCCAGACCTTATAATGGGATACTTGGAAGAACCAGATGGAAATGGTCACAACTTTGGACCACAAGGAAAACAGACTAGAGCAATGGTACAAAAGGTTGACTCTATGCTAACAAACTTTTATAAACGTTTGCAAGTTCTTCCTGTTGCCAATGATATAAACCTAATTATCCTTTCAGACCATGGTATGGCATGGGTAGCAAAAGGTAATAATGTGCAAATACGTCATTTGTTGAAAGACGAATGGTTGGTAAAGATTGAGGGTCATATTCCTGCTAACATCTATGTAAAACCAGGATGTCAGGATTCTGTATATAATGCTTTGCATGGTATCGAGCATGCAAGAGTATGGAAGAGAAATAACATACCCGCTCGTCTTCACTATGGTACAAATGGTCGCGTAGGCGATGTGATAGTAGACCCGGATTTAGGATGGCTTATACAAGATAAGGAAGCAAACGAAGGAGGAGCACATGGCTTTGCTCCTGAATATAGCGATGTTCATGCTTTGTTTCGAGCTGTTGGTCCAGACTTCAAACATATAAAATTCCCTCACTTTGCCAATGTCAATGTTTATTCCCTTATTTGCCACCTTTTAGGCATCAAGGAGTCTAAAAACGATGGAAATATAGACAATATTCGTACTATTTTGCAGTAATATGTACGATATTGCACCTTATATATAAATAATACCGCTATTTTTGCACTAACATTTAAACAAACTATAAAAAACAAAATATGGAAAGAACCTGGAGATGGTTTGGCAAGAATGATAAGATCACTCTTGCCATGCTACGTGAGATTGGCGTGGAGGGAATTGTAACAGCCCTGCACGATGTACCTAATGGCGAAGTGTGGACTCGCGAAAAGATTAATGACCTCAAGTCTTATATAGAAAGCTATGGTATGAGATGGAGTGTTGTTGAAAGCTTGCCTGTGTCAGAAAGTATAAAATATGCAGGTGCAGACCGTGATCAACTGATTGAAAATTACAAGCAAAGTTTGCGCAATCTTTCTGCAGAAGGTATACATACAATCTGCTATAACTTCATGCCTGTATTGGACTGGGCACGTACAGACCTGGCTCATCCAAACCCTAATGGCACAACAAACCTTTATTTCAGTTATCCAGAATTTGCATACTTTGATATTCATATCTTGAAGCGTGAGAATGCTGCAGAGGATTGGAAGGTTATGGGCGAAAAGATTAATCGCGACATCCTTAGCGAAGTGGAAGAATTGAAAGCTAAGATGACTCCTGCCGACGACCACAAGTTAGTAGATAATATTATCGTAAAGACTCAGGGATTCGTTAGTGGTAATATTAAGGAAGACGACGAGCATCCAGTTGAATTGTTCCGTCAATTATTAAACCTTTACAAAGGCATCACTAAGGAGCAACTCCGCGAAAACATGCGCTATTTCCTCAATGCCATCATGCCTGTTTGCGAAGAGTGTGATATGTATATGTGCGTGCATCCTGACGACCCTCCATTCCCTATCCTTGGTTTGCCACGTATCGTGACATGCGATGAAGACATAGAATGGTTCCTCAATGCTGTTGACAACCATCATAATGGTCTGGCATTCTGTGCAGGCTCACTTTCAGCTGGCAAACACAACGATGTTGTTGCTCTTGCTCGCAAATACGCAAGTCGCACATGGTTCGTACATCTACGTTCATGCCATATCTTCCCTAATGGCGACTTTACCGAAGCAAGTCATCTTGGCGGACGTGCTGACATCATAGAACTGGCTCGCATCTTCGAGAGTACTAATCCTAAACTTCCTATGCGTGTAGATCATGGTATGACCATGCTTGGTGACGAGACAAAGGGATATAATGCTGGTTACTCTTTCCTCGGCCGTATGTTTGCCATGGGACAAGTACAGGGTATTCTTGCTACTGTTGACCGCGAACTTGGCATTCCATATCATCAGCCAGGATTCTTTGAATAACTATAGCAATAAAACAAATCTTTAAAATATAATATTAATATAATGAAAAATCTATTCGATGTTAAAGGCCACGTAGTGGTAATAACAGGTGGAACAGGTGTGCTAGGTCGTGCTATTGCAAAATATCTGGCAGAGCAAGGAGCTAAGATTGCCATCCTTGGAAGAAAAGAGAATGTTGGCAACGCTATTGTTGAAGATATTAAGCAGAATGGTGGCGAGGCTTCATTTTATAAAACCGACGTAATGAATAAGGAGAAATTGATTAAGAACCGTGAGGATATTTTGTCAAAATATGGTCGCATCGACTCTCTACTCAACGCAGCAGGTGGCAACATGAAGGGTGCAACTATAGGTCCTGACCAAAACTTCTTTGATCTCGATCCTGCACAGTTCCAAACAGTCTTGAATCTCAACCTCACAGGTACCGTTATCCCGACTCAGGTATTTCTCGAACCTTTGGTAAAGCAAGGTAAGGGAACAATAGTAAACTTCTCTTCTATGGCAGCTTTCCGCCCTATGACTCGCGTATGCGGATATGCTGCGGCAAAGGCTGGCATATCTAATTTTACAGCCTACATGGCTCATGAGTGTGCAAAGAAGTTTGGTGAAGGCATTCGTGTAAATGCTATAGCTCCAGGTTTCTTCATCACAGAGCAAAACCGCTCATTGCTTACAAATCCTGACGGTTCGTATACAGAACGTGGTAAGGACGTTATACGCCAGACTCCATTTGGTAGAATGGGTGAACCTGAAGAATTATGTGGCACCATTCAATACCTCATCTCTGATGCCTCTAAGTTTGTTACAGGTACTGTAGCTGTAGTAGATGGTGGCTTCAATATCTTTGCAATGTAAGAATATCATAATATTGCATCTTAACAAATAAGCAGACATAATAAAAATGGCTGGATTCTATGTGAATCTAGCCATTTTGTTTATCACTATTCCGAGGTTGGCTTCTAAGCATTACCAATACTGCTTCAGCCGCCAACGAAACCTGTAAACTCGGGTTTATGCTTGCTATCAAATCCTCGTTTGACTACTGCAAAATCTACCTTTGACTACTAGCAAATCTTCGTTTGACTTCTAACAAAGGTAATTTTCAACATGAAAACAGAGATTTTCTACTTAATCTTATCGAAGCCCTCACCAAAGACCCCTTGGCAAAACGACTGCGAAACAAGCGCTACAGGGTCGATATGTTTTACAAGGTTGAAAACCTCTTGCGATTCATACTTACGTGCCAAAACTATAAGGATATGAACATCGCCCTTAGAATACCATCCTTTACCATTCACGACAGTGCAACCACGATCTACAGCCTTATTAATGGTGTCGGCAATCTCTTCATATTTCTTTGAAATGATGAGGAATTGAACAGTCTGACGCGAACCGTTGATAACATAGTCACAACAAACGCTGGCAACGATAGTAAATGCCACTCCATATACTATAAGTTCTGTACTGTGGAACAACAAGTATGATGATGATATGATACAGCAGTCAATAACCTGCATCGCTCTACCAAAGCTCATACGGGTATACTTATTGAGCAAAGCCACGATAATATCAGTACCACCAGTAGAACCATTGTGCGAGAACACAATACCTAAGCCTGCACCACCAAGCGCACCACCAATAAGAACGTGCATAAACTTATCTTCACCTACTGTGATAATAGGATGTGCTTCGAAGAAAGGTTGCAACATGCCAACAAACAATGACATGATACTCACACCGATAACTGTTCGGATAACGAATTGCTTGTTCAAAGCTTTGAATGCAAGTATGAGCATCATCACATTCAAGACCCAAATCATCACGCCTGGTGGTAAATTGAATGCATAGAAAAGCAAGGCGGAGATACCTGCCACACCACCCATCACAACCTTCTCTGGAAGAATAAAGGCCGTATAACCTATAGAATAGGTCAAAATGCCGAATGTGATAAAAAATAAATCCTTATAACGCTGAAAATACCGCATAGTAGTGGTATTAGAGCTTATGTCTTTACTCATAATAATTTAAGATGTTTAAGAAGTTTTTTATTTAAAGGTACTTTCCTCATACAAAACAGGGCTATAAAAGTCGCAATGTCTTTGACAACTGCAAAGTTAAAATAAAAAAATGAAAAACAAGCATAAACTACTAATAATAAGATATTTTTGCCTATTAAGAAAATATTTCGTACCTTTGCAGCAAAATTTAAATTATTATATAATAGGTATACACAGAAATGATAACAGTAACGAATCTTGCTATCCAATTCGGAAAGAGAGTCTTGTATAAAGACGTTAACCTTAAGTTTACACACGGCAATATCTACGGTATCATCGGTGCAAATGGTGCAGGAAAGTCTACTTTCCTTAGAGCTATTAGTGGCGACCTTGAACCTAATAAGGGTACTGTAGAATTGGGACCAGGCGAACGTCTGTCCGTATTGGAGCAGGACCACTTTAAATATGACGAGTTCAGCGTGATGGGCACGGTATTGATGGGCCATCAGCCACTTTGGCAGAACATGAAGGAGCGTGAGGCTCTTTATGCTAAGCCGGAAATGACAGAAGAAGACGGAAACCGTGCTGCAGACTTGGAATTGAAATTTGCAGAAATGAACGGCTGGGAAGCAGAGAGTGAAGCTGCACAACTGATGCAGAACCTTGGTATCAAGGAGGAATTGCAGTCAAAGCACATGAGCGAGCTTTCAAACAACGAAAAGGTTCGTGTGATGCTTGCAAAAGCTTTGTTTGGTCATCCAGACAACTTGTTGCTCGATGAGCCTACCAATGACCTTGATCTTGAGACAGTTGAGTGGTTGGAGGACTACCTCGGCAATATTGAGCAGACAGTTCTTGTGGTTAGCCACGACCGTCACTTCCTTGATGCAGTTTCTACTCAAACTGTGGATATTGACTTTGGTAAGATTACTGTATTCTCAGGTAACTACTCATTCTGGTACGAGAGTTCACAATTGGCTCTTCGTCAAGCCCAGAACCAGCGTCTTAAGGCTGAAGAAAAACGCAAACAGCTTGAAGAATTTATCCGCAGATTCTCTGCCAATGTGGCAAAGAGCCGTCAGACAACATCAAGAAAGAAGATGCTCGAACGTTTGAACGTTGAAGAAATTCGTCCATCAAGCCGTAAATATCCAGGAATCATTTTCCAAATGGAACGTGAACCAGGAAACCAGATTCTTGAAGTAGAAGGATTGAAGGCTGTAGATACAGACGGAACAGTATTATTTGATAACGTATCGTTCAACATCGAGAAGGGGCAGAAGACAGTATTTCTCTCTCACAACCCTAAGGCGATGACTGTTCTCTTCGAAATTATTAATGGCAACAGAGAGGCAGACGCAGGTACATATAAGTGGGGTGTTACTATCACAACAGCATACCTACCTTTGGACAACACAGAATTCTTCAACTCTGATATGGATCTCGTAGAGTGGCTTTCACAGTATGGTCCTGGTAATGAGGTTGCTATGAAGGGTTATCTTGGACGTATGCTCTTCTCTGGCGAAGAGGTATTGAAGAAGGTGAATGTACTTTCTGGAGGTGAGAAGATGAGATGTATGATTGCTCGTATGCAGTTGCAGAATGCTAATTGTCTTATCCTCGATACTCCAACTAACCACCTCGACCTTGAGTCAATCCAGGCATTCAACAACAACCTTATACAGTTTAAGGGTAATATCTTGTTTGCTTCTCACGACCATGAGTTTATCCGCACGGTTGCTGACCGCATCATCGAGCTAACTCCAAGTGGAACTATAGATAAGCTTATGCCTTACGATGAGTATATCTATGATGCTCAAATCAAGGCTCAGAAGGAAAAGATGTATAATGTTTAAACTATAAATAAACATATTTTTATATAGGTGGGTGCTAACACATCCACCTATTATATTATATGGCACAATATTTGTATTGTAATACATAAAAAACATTAACGATCAAATTATGAACAACGAAGAAATAAAAGAGAAAGAGAATACTGCACAGACTGCCAATGAGACAGCAAATGCAGAAAATGATACAGAAAACACTTCAGAAGCAAACACAGAAGCTTTCGACAACAAAGAACAAGCTGCTGCTGAGGAAAAAACTGAAGAAAAAGACCCTCTACAGAAGGCTCAAGAGGAATTAGAAAGCCTAAAAGATAAGTATCTGAGAACTGTAGCAGAATTTGACAACTACAGAAAACGCTCATTGAAAGAAAAGACAGAACTCGTGCTTAATGGTGGCGAAAAGACTATTACTGCCATTTTGCCAGTACTTGACGACATGGAGCGCGCTGTTGCTAATGCAGATAAAGCAGATTCTGTGAAAGCTTTAGAAGAAGGTTGGGAACTAATCTTCAAAAAACTCAGAACTATTCTTGAAGGATTGGGAGTTAAGAAGATTGATACCGACGATAAGGAATTTGACGTAGACTTCCATGAAGCTATAGCTATGGTTCCTGGCATGGGTGATGATAAGAAAGGCAAAGTTGTAGACTGCGTACAGACAGGCTACACTTTGAACGACAAAGTGATTAGACATGCAAAAGTGGCTGTAGGTCAATAACTTTTAAAACAAACAATAATTTAAAAGAACAATGGCTAAGAGAGATTATTATGAAGTGCTTGGAGTTGACAAGAACGCTTCAGAAGACGAAATAAAGAAAGCCTATCGCAAATTGGCTATTAAATACCACCCTGACCGCAATCCTGACAACAAGGAGGCTGAGGAGAAGTTTAAGGAAGCTGCAGAAGCTTACGATGTTCTCCACGATGCAAAGAAAAGACAGCAATACGATCAGTTTGGTTTCAATGGTCCTAGTGGCTTTGGTGGTAATGGCGGCTTTGGTGGCGCAGGCTTCAATACCGAAGATATCTTCAGCATGTTTGGAGACATCTTTGGAGGACACGGAGGTTTTGGAGGTTTCGAAGGCTTTGGTGGTTTCGGAGGCAATGGTGGCGGTCGACGTCATGCACAATATAGAGGAGCAGACTTACGACTGAGAGTAAAGCTAAGTTTACAAGAAGTTGCAACAGGTGTTACCAAAACTTTCAAAGTACGTAAACAGGTAGTATGTTCACATTGTCATGGCACAGGAGCAGAAGGAGACTGCAAACCGGAAACTTGTCCAACATGTCATGGTAGTGGTGTTGTTTCACGTACCGTACGTTCTGTTTTCGGTATGATGCAAACTCAGTCGGAGTGTCCAACATGTCATGGCGAAGGTACTGTTATAAAAAATAAGTGTAAGGAATGTAATGGTACTGGAGTCGTTAATGGCGAAGAAGTAGTTGAAATAAAGATTCCTGCTGGTGTTGCTGAAGGTATGGTATTGAATGTACCTGGCAAGGGAAATGCAGGTCAGCATAATGGTATTAATGGTGATATCCAAGTTTTGATTAGCGAAGAAAAGAACGATACTTTCGTTAGAGATGGACAGGATGTTATCTATAGCCTATTGCTCGACTTCCCTACAGCAACTCTTGGTGGAGATGTAGAGATTCCAACTATCTCTGGCGACAAGATTAAAATCAGTATTAAGCCGGGTACACAGCCAGGAACAACCCTTAGAGTTAGAGGAAAAGGTCTGCCAGCAGTTCAAGGTTACGGACGTTCCGTAGGCGATTTGATAGTGAACGTAAATGTTTATGTGCCAAAGACTTTGAGTAAGAAGGAAAAAGAAGCGCTTGAAGAATTTAAGAATAGTGACAACTTCAAGGGCGATGCTAACATCAAGCAGACTATATTCAAGAAGTTCAGAAACTTCTTCACAGAAAATAGATAAACATGAATTATCAAGAAACATTAAACTATCTATACAACAGCACCCCTGTTTTCGAACATGTGGGTGCTGTTGCGTATAAGGAGGGTTTGCAAAATACTCTTGCTCTTGACAAGCACTTTAATCATCCGCATACCAACTTTAAGACAATTCATATTGCCGGAACAAATGGCAAAGGTTCTTGTTCGCATTCACTTGCTTCAATATTACAAGAAGCAGGCTATAAGGTTGGATTATACACTTCTCCACATCTTGTAGATTTTCGCGAACGAATAAGAGTTAATGGTCAGTGTATCAGTAAAGAACGAGTTGTAAAGTTTGTTGAAGACGAAAGAAAATTCTTCGAACCTTTACATCCTTCTTTTTTTGAATTGACTACAGCTTTAGCCTTTAAATATTTTGATGAACAAAAAGTAGACATAGCCATTATCGAAGTTGGACTTGGCGGCAGATTAGATTGTACAAACATCATTTCACCAATACTTAGCATCATCACTAACATCAGCTTTGATCATACACAATTCTTAGGCGATACTCTTGCAAAGATTGCAGCGGAGAAAGCTGGTATTATTAAAAAAGGTGTGCCTGTAATAATAGGTGAAGCAAATGAAGAAACAAGTCCTGTTTTCCAATCTAAAGCCAATGAGGTAAATTCGGATATTGTGTTTGCTGAAGACAATGCAATTGTAACATCATCTTCACCTATGGCTGATGGAGGAAGAAGATACTATCTTTCAAACAATAGCACTTTGGTCGGTGAGCTTTCAGGTGACTACCAAGAGCGCAACATGAATACCATTCTTTGCGCTTGCAACATCCTAAAGCAAATGAATATTATAAAAAATGATGATGTCATCGCTAAAGGACTTACTAATATTTGCAAGAATACTGGACTATTGGGAAGATGGCAAACAATTCAAAACAATCCAACCGTTGTTTGCGACACAGGTCATAATGTAGGTGGATGGAATTATCTTGCTCCACAGATAAAACGGCAGCAATGTAATCAGCTGAGAATTGTATTTGGTATGGTAGACGACAAAGATATTAATTCTGTTATGTATCTTTTGCCCAAAAACGCTATCTATTATTGGACACAAGCAGAATCTAAAAGAGCCATTAAAGCAGAAAGGGTTGCAGAGATAGCAATTAAACATGACTTGCGTGGCGAAATATTTGATAATGTTGAAGTTGCGTATACAAAAGCGCTACAAGATTCTAATAAAGACGACTTCGTTTTTGTGGGAGGTAGCAGTTACATTGTTGCCGACCTACTAACATTTTTGTCACGTTAATAGTTTTTAACGTTCAAAACACAAGATTTTTTCGGCTTTTCGTTTGCAATTCTAATTAATTTTTAGTTACTTTGCAGATATCAAAGAGTAACTAAAAACTATTTAATTATGAGTACTAACGAAACCGAAAACATCTGTGGTCTGAAACGTGCAGATTTTCAGGCCACAATAAATGGCAAGCAGACAGACTTGTATGTTTTGAGAAACGATAAGGGACATGAAGTTGCTATAACAAACTATGGTGGTGCTTTGGTTGCTATCATGGTGCCAGATAAAGAAGGCAAGTTGGCAAACGTAATCCAGGGTCATGATAACATACAAGATGTAATAAATTCTCCAGAACCATATCTCTCAACTTTGATTGGTCGTTATGGCAATCGTATTTGCAAAGGTAAATTTCAACTTCACGGTAAAGAGTATAACCTTCCAATCAATAATGGTCCAAACTCTCTTCATGGTGGAAAGAAAGGCTTTAATGCTAAGGTTTGGGACGCTCTTCAGATGAACGATTGGTCATTGGTTCTTAAGTATGTAAGCCCTTATGGCGAAGAGGGTTACTCTGGCGAAGTTAGAGTAACAGTTGTATACTCTTTCACTAACGACGATGAGCTTGTTATTGAATATATGGCTACAACAAACAAAAAGACCATTATTAACTTAACAAGTCATGGTTTCTTCTCATTATCAGGTATTGCCAACCCTACCCCAACTATCGACAACCTGATTTGCGAAATCAATGCAGACTACTATCTCCCTATTGATGAGACAAGTATTCCTACAGGTGAAATTCGCTTCGTAAAGGGTACACCTTTCGACTTCCGTACACCTAAGCCTGTTGGTCAGGATATTGATGCTGACGATGAGCAGATTAAGAATGGTGCAGGATATGACCATTGTTATGTTCTGAATAAGAAAGAGGAAGGTGAATTAAGCTTTGCTGCAAAGATTACAGAGCCTGTAAGTGGCAGAACTATGGAAGTTTACACCACAGAACCAGGAGTTCAGCTTTATACAGACAATTGGGCTGATGGCTACGCTGGTCAGAATGGTGCAACATTCCCACGTCGCTCTGGTATTTGCTTTGAAGCACAACACTTCCCTGATTCACCAAATCATCCATATTTCCCTTCTGTGGTTCTTAATGCTGGTGACCAATATAAACAGAAGACAATCTATAAATTTGGTGTAGCTAAATAACCAATAATAGCATAACAGGAGTGGCTGATTTCTTATCAGCCACCCCTTTGCGTGAATATACTATACATTATATATATTACATCATATGTATTACATCACATATGATGTTGTACAGATATAAGCGCACATAAAGTCTAAATAATAAATTATCAACATTAATAAAACAATCTTAAATCAATGTCAGAAACAAAAAACGAGAAGAACATTGTTGCTATTATCACCATGTTCTTTATTTTCGCCATGATTAGTTTTGTAACAAACATGGCTGCGCCTTTCGGTAACATTTGGGGTATGACCTACAATTGGGCAGGTATGGCTGGTAACCTTATGAACTTTACAGCTTACCTCGTTATGGGTATTCCTGCAGGAAACATGCTTATCAAGTACGGATACAAGAAGACTGCTCTTATAGCACTCATCGTTGGTGCTGTAGGTCTTGGTATTCAGTTGCTTTCTGGTGTAGTAAACAACATCTATGTTTACTTGCTTGGTGCACTTGTCTGCGGTTTCTGTGTATGTATGCTCAACACCGTAGTAAACCCTATGCTCAACCTTCTTGGTGGTGGTGGCAACACTGGTAACCAGCTTGTACAGGCTGGTGGTACCCTTAACTCACTTTCAGCAACAGCAACTCCTGTTCTCACAGGTTTCCTTGTAGGAACATTGACAAAGGATTCTTTCCCAGACGTTGCACCTCTTATCATTACAGGTATTGTTATCTTCCTTGCAGCATTTTGCATCATTTCGTTCATCAAGATAAAGGAGCCACAAGGTGACCTTAAGAACGTAACATACGAAAGATCTCCACTTGCATTCCGTCATTGCTTGCTCGGTATTATAGCTATCTTCTTCTATGTAGGTATCGAAATTGCAACTCCAGGTATGATGAACCAATGGATAAGCCGCGAAGGTGGTTTCGAAGGTGCTGCAGCAGTAGCAGGATCTTTGGCTGGTATCTACTGGTTCTTGATGCTTTGTGGTCGTCTTACCTCTACTATCATCTCTGGTAAGGTTTCTACTCGCACTCAGATGATTACAGTTTCTACAGTAGGTATTATCCTCATTGTTGCTGCTATCTTTACAGGCGACGTTACAACAACTCTTAATATCGACCTCGGTATCATCAAGATTGAAAATGCAACAGTTCCATTGTCTTGTGTATTTATCTTCCTCTGTGGTCTTTGTACATCTATCATGTGGGGTGGTATCTTTAACCTTTCAACAGAAGGTCTTGGCAAATACACAGCAAAAGCTTCTGGTATCTTCATGGTAATGGTATTTGGTGGTGGCATGATGCCATTCTTCCAGGATCTTGTTCTCGTACAGCAACTCGGTATTAGCTACCTTAATTCATATTGGCTTATTGTTGCCATGCTCGCTTACATCCTCTTCTACTCTATCTGGGGTTGCAAGAATGTGAATAAGGATATCAAGGTAGACTAATCATTATTTGATTTATAATTAAGTTTTAAATAAAACCATCTAAGTTAAACCTTTAAAAATATTAAAGCTATGGATATAGAATTTGTAAGAAGTAGATTTATTAAGCACTTCGACGGTAAAACAGGAAACATATATGCATCACCAGGTCGTATCAATCTAATTGGTGAGCATACAGACTACAATGGTGGATTCGTATTCCCAGGTGCAGTAGACAAGGGTATCATGGCTGAAGTTCGTCCAAATGGACTTAACACAGTTATCGCCTACTCTATCGACCTTAAGGATAAGGTTGAATTTAAGGTTGACGATCCTGTAGGTCCAAAGACAACATGGGCACGCTACATCTATGGCATCGTTCAGGAAATGAAAAAACTCGGTGTTGATGTAAAGGGTTTCAATACAGCATTTGCTGGTGATGTTCCTCTCGGTGCTGGTATGTCTTCAAGTGCAGCTCTTGAGAGTTGCTTCGCTTATGCACTCAACGACCTCTTTGGTGACAATAAGGTTTCTAAGTGGGATATGGTATTGGCAGGCCAAGCTACAGAGCATAACTATATCGGTGTAAACTGTGGTATCATGGACCAGTTCGCAAGCGTATTCGGTCAGCAGGGTAAACTTATGCGTCTCGACTGCCGCAGTCGCGAATTCGAATACTTCCCATTCAACCCACAGGGATACAAGCTCGTATTGTTGAACTCAAAGGTTAAGCACGAGTTGAAGGGTTCTCCATACAACGACCGTCGCAATTCTTGCGAGAATGTAGTTAAGGCTCTTGCAGCGCACTTCCCTAACAAGAAATTTGAAACTCTTCGTGATGCTGAGTGGGATGAACTTGAGGCTGTAAAGTCTGAGGTTAGCGAGGAAGATTACACACGTGCTCACTTCGTACTCGGTGAGAAGGATCGTGTACTTGCAGTTTGTGAAGCTCTTGAAAAGGGTGACTACGAGACTGTAGGAAAGAAGATGTTCGAGACACACTATGGTCTTAGCAAGGAATATGAAGTAAGCTGCGAAGAACTTGACTTCCTCAATGACTTGGCTAAAGAAAATGGTGTTACTGGTAGCCGTATCATGGGCGGTGGCTTCGGTGGTTGCACTATCAACCTCGTTAAGGTTGAGGTTTACGACAACTTCATCGCTACAGCTAAAGCTAAGTTTAATGAGAAATACGGACATGAACCAGAGGTTATCAACGTTGTTATCAGCGATGGTTCAAGAAAGATTTGCTAATTCATAAGAAATCATTATTATTAGCTTAATAATACAAACAAAAGGTCTGCAAACTCCTGTCTTGCAGACCTTTTTTTGTTTAAATAGTGTAAAAACCACACTTTGTGCATAAAAACTTAATGAAACATTATTGACTTTAACAAAAAAGTTGTATCTTTGACGCTGAATATATCATATTATAACAACTAATAACCGAATATTAATTATGAGTAACTTAAAAAACCTAATTCTCGGAGCAGGTGTTGCTGTTGCATTAATGGCATCATGCTCAGGCAATCAAACTCTTTCGGGATTAAACCCAACAGCGTTCGACACCACTATCAATGGTAAGAAAGTAGCACTCTACACTCTCACCAACAAAAGTGGTATGGAAGTTTGCATCACTAACTTTGGTGGTCGAGTTGTTTCAATGATGGTTCCTAACAAAGACAACCAGATGGTAGACGTTGTTTTAGGATACGACAACATTAAGCAGTATGCAGATACTGTAAATAGTCCAAGCGATTTCGGAGCAACAATTGGTCGCTATGCAAACCGTATTAATAAAGGTAAGATGACTATTGCTGGTAAAGAATACCAGTTGCCAACTAATAACTTTGGTCATTGCTTGCATGGAGGTCCTTCAGGATGGCAGTATCAGGTTTATGATGCAACACAGATTGACGATCAAACTCTTGAGCTCAAATTGGTTTCAAAGGATGGAGATAATGGCTTCCCAGGAACAGTTACTGCAACAGCTACTTATAAGCTTACAGACGACAATGCACTTGATTGCACATTCGAGGCAACAACTGATAAGGAAACTGTAATTAATATGTGCAACCACTCATATTTCTCACTTACAGGCAATCCTTCTCAACCAGGTACCGACATGGTACTCTTTATCAATGCTGATAAGTACACACCTACAGATTCTACCTATATGACAACAGGTGAAATCAAGGATGTGTATGGTACTCCTATGGACTTTACCAAGCGTCGTCCTCTCTACGAATGTATTGGTGACACAGCCTTCCAACAGATAAAGAATGCTAATGGTTATGACCACAACTGGTGTTTAAATACTTACAAGGATGGTAAGGGCAACGATAAAAAGGTAGCAGCAAGTCTTTATGCACCTAACACAGGTATCTATCTTGAGGTGTTTACTAACGAACCTGGTATACAGATATACACCGCTAATTTCCAGGGTACAGGAATTGCTTGTAAGCATGGTAACAAATATCCTGTACATGCATCTGTATGCATGGAAACACAGAAATACCCTGATGCTCCAAACAAAAAGAATTTCCCTTCAGCAAACCTTAAACCAGGAGAGAAATATCATAGTCATGTAGTTTACAAATTCTCGGTAAAATAATTATTATCAACTAAAAAAATAAACCTAACCAATTAAAAACAATGAATTGGAATTCAACAGAGTTCGTATGGCTTGACTGGGCAGTACTCGCCATTGGTGTAATCGGTGTTATATGGGCAGTATGGCATGCGATTGTAAAAGACAGAAAAGCACAAAAGGGTGAAGATTCTTCAGCTTACCTATTCGGTAAAGGTGAACCATGGTATGTAATTGGTATGGCTATCTTTGCAGCCAATATAGGTTCAGAGCACCTTGTAGGCTTAGCAGGAACTGGCGCCAAGAGTGGTGTTGGTATGGCTCACTGGGAAATGCAGGGATGGATGATCCTTATCTTAGGATGGTTGTTTGTACCATTCTACCAGTTGCTTATCAATAAGATGGGAAAGATTATCACCATGCCTGACTTCTTGAAGTTCCGCTACACACAGCGTACAGGTTCATGGCTCTCTATCATTACTCTTGTAGCTTACATACTTACTAAGGTAAGTGTAACAGCCCTTACTGGTGGTATCTTCTTCGAATATCTTTGGGGCTTGAATTTTTGGGCAGGAGCTATCGGACTTATTGTACTAACTACCATCTTTACAGTATTTGGAGGTATGAAGGGTGTGATGACTTTGTCTACTATTCAGACCCCTATCCTTGTAATTGGTTCATTCTTGGTTCTCTTTCTTGGTCTTTCAACTCTTGGCGGTGGTAGCATTGCTGCTGGTTGGGCAGATATGATGGATTACTGTGGAAAGTTGAACAACGGCTATGGAACAACACACATGTTCCACTGGGAGGCTGGCGATTCTATGTACCAGGAGTATCCAGGCTTCGTAGTATTCCTTGGTGCAACCATTATTGGTTTCTGGTATTGGTGTACAGACCAGCATATCGTTCAGCGTGTACTTGGTCAGGTTCCTGGCGAGAGCAATGCAGAAGTTATGAAGCGTGCTCGTCGTGGTACTATCGCAGCTGGTTTCTTCAAAGTTCTCCCTTGCTTCATGTTCTTGATTCCAGGTATGATTGCTGCAGCTTTGGCTCAGAAGGGCGCAATCCAGATGAATGAAACAGACGCTGCTTTTGCCATCATGGTTAAGAGTGTATTGCCTGCAGGTATTAAGGGTATTGTAACTATCGGTTTCATCTGCGCACTTGTTGCTTCATTGGCAGCATTCTTTAATAGCTGTGCAACACTCTTCACAGAAGACTTCTACAAACCATTGAAAAAAGGTATGTCTGAGGCACACTATGTACTCGTTGGTCGTATTGCAACAGTAGTAGTTGTAGTTCTCGGTTTTGCATGGTTGCCTATCATGATGAAGATGGACACCCTATACAACTACCTCCAGGGAATTCAGTCACTCTTGGCTCCAGCCATGGTAGCAGTATTTGCTATGGGTATCTTCTTCAAGAAGATTACTCCTAAGGCTGGTGAATACACTATGATTGTAGGCTTCCTTATCGGTATGCTCCGTCTTGTTACAAATGTTATCACCGACACAGGTAAAGCTACAATGGATGGTGCATTCTGGGATGCAACCTCATGGTTCTGGCAGACTAACTGGCTTGTATTTGAGTGCTGGTTACTCGTATTCCTCATCATATTTATGGTTGTGGTGAGCTGCTTCACTCCTGCTCCAAGCAAGGAACAGGTAGAAGCTATTACTTTCACATCAGACTTCAAGAAGTCTATTCGTGAAAGCTGGGGCACTTTCGATATCGTTGGTTCACTCATCGTTATCGGTCTTTGTGCAGCTTTCTATTGGTACTTCTGGTAAACAACAAACTTGGTGTCTTGGAGGTAAAGCACCTTCAAGACACCATATTAAACAATAAAACATTTAAGACACCCAATCAAAACCTATTCAATAAAAAAAATACCCACACCTCTAATATTACTAAACCTTTAATATAACTTAGAACGATGACAAATTTCTATGTTCAACATAATAAAGCATACGTTGCTGTTGACTGCATTATCTTTGGATTCGATGAAGGTAAGTTAAAGCTCCTTATAGGTAAGCGTAAAATGGATCCAGGATTTGATGAATGGTCATTATATGGCGGTTTCGTAGAACAAAACGAGAGCATAGACGAGGCTGCCAGTAGAGTGTTGTACAATCTAACAGGCATGAAGAATGCCTTTATGAAACAAGTTGCAGCATTCGGTGCTGTTGATCGTGACCCAGGAGAACGTGTAATCTCCATTGCCTACTATTCTTTGATAAACGTCAAAGACTATGACGACAAACTTCGTCAAGAGCACAATCTTTCATGGGTAAGTCTTGAAGAATTGCCACAGCTCTATTCTGATCATAACAAGATGGTTCAAACGGCATTGAACATTCTTCGTCACAACATTAGTACAGAGCCTTTAGGCTTTAAGCTCCTACCCGACCTCTTCACACTCACACAATTACAGCATGTATATGAAGCAGTATTGGGAAGTGAAATCGATAAGCGCAATTTCCGCAAGCGCATAAAGCAGATCGACTTTATAGAAAAGACGGAACTCATAGACAAGAAAACATCTAAACGAGGAGCTGCACTCTACCGCTTCAACAAGAAGTCGTATGCTGAAGATCCTTCGTTTAAATTACAATAATAACTAATTATCAATAATATATATAACACCTATTTAAACATATTTTTATGTTAGAAGAACTCAAAGAGAAAGTTTTCCGTGCAAACCTCGATTTGGTTAAGCACAACCTTGTAATATTTACATGGGGAAACGTTAGCGGAATCGACCGCAAAAAGGGTCTTGTTGTCATCAAGCCATCTGGAGTTTCATACGACACTATGAAGGCTTCCGACATGGTAGTAGTAGATCTTGAAACTGGTAAAGTTGTAGAGGGCGACCTAAACCCTTCTTCCGACACACCTACTCACCTTGTGTTGTATCGCGAATTCCCTGAGATAGGTGGTATCGTACATACTCACTCTACCTACGCTACAGCATGGGCACAGGCTGGCAAGGACATTCCTAATATTGGAACTACACATGCCGACTACTTCCACGATTGCATTCCATGTACTGACGACATGACAGAAGCTGAAGTAAAGGGCGAATATGAGCTCGAGACAGGCAATGTTATAGTTAAGCGTATCAAAAAAGGAAACATCAACCCTGTTCACACTCCTGGTGTTTTAGTAAAGAACCATGGTCCTTTCTCTTGGGGTAAGGATGCTGATAATGCAGTTTACAATGCAGTAGTAATGGAACAGGTTGCAAAGATGGCATTCATTTCATTCTCTGTAAATCCTAACACCACCATGAACCCACTCCTCGTGGAGAAGCATTTCAGCCGCAAACACGGTCCTAACGCCTACTACGGCCAGAAGAAAAAAGGATAAAAGACTTTAAACACCTATAAAACAATAATAACAATACAATAAACCATTAAAAAACTTAAAACTATGATCAAAGCATTTGAGAACTTAGAAATTTGGTTCGTAACAGGAGCACAGCTTCTTTACGGAGGCGAAACAGTAAAAATCGTTGATGGCCACTCTAAAGAGATGGTCGATGGACTCAACAATAGTGGAATCATTCCTATTAAGGTTATTTATAAAGGCACAGCAAATTCATCAGCCGAAGTAGAGGCTATCATGAAGGCTTCTAATAACGACGAGAAGTGTGTTGGTATTATCACATGGATGCACACATTCTCGCCAGCAAAGATGTGGATTAAGGGTCTTCAGTCATTAAAGAAGCCTCTCCTCCACTTCCATACACAGTACAACGCTGAAATTCCATGGAACGACATCGACATGGACTTCATGAACCTCAACCAGTCAGCACATGGCGACATCGAGTTTGGTCATATCTGCACTCGCATGCGTGTACCTCGCAAGGTTGTTGTTGGCTATTGGAAGAGCGAAGCTGCTCAGAAGCAGATTGCTACATGGGCACGTGTTGCAGCAGGTGTTGCTGATGCTCACAACGTACGTTGCTTGATGTTTGGTATGAACATGAATAATGTTGCCGTTACCGATGGCGACCGTGTAGAGTTCGAACAGCGTCTTGGCTATCATGTAGACTACTATCCAGTATCTTCATTGATGGAATACTACAAGAAGGTTACTGATGCAGAGGCTGATGCTCTCGTTGAAGAATATAAGAAGGCTTACACCATCAAGATTGATGAGTCGGGTGAAGAAGTATATTGGGAGAAGGTTAAGAACGCGGCTAAAGCAGAAATCGCTCTCCGTCGTGTACTTAAGGAGGAAAAGGCAACAGCTTTCACAACAAACTTTGATGACCTTGGTGATGCAAACATCGACGATCCTAACTTCTGCGGTTTCGACCAGATTCCAGGTCTTGCTTCACAGCGCTTGATGGCTGAGGGTTATGGCTTCGGTGCTGAGGGCGACTGGAAGACAGCTTGTCTCTATCGCACACTTTGGGTTATGAACCAGGGTCTTGAAAAGGGATGCTCATTCCTTGAGGACTACACTTTGAACTTTGCTGCCGACTGCACATCTTCACTCCAGAGCCACATGCTCGAGGTTTGTCCATTGATTGCTACAGATAAGCCAAAGCTCGAGGTTCACTTCCTTGGCATCGGCATTCGTAAGCAGCAGACAGCTCGCCTTGTATTCACATCAAAGACTGGTCATGGTATCAAGGCTACAGTTGTTGACCTTGGTAACCGTTTCCGTCTTATCACAAGCGAAGTAGAGTGCATCGAGCCAAAGCCAATGCCTAAGCTCCCTGTTGCTTCAGCTCTTTGGGTTCCACAGCCAACATTCGAGATTGGTGCAGGTGCATGGATTCTCGCAGGTGGTACACACCATAGTGCATTCTCTTACGACATCACAGCTGAATACTGGGAAGATTTCGCAGAGATCGTTGGTATCGAGTACGTAAACATCGACAAGAATACCACCATCAGTAGCTTCAAACAGCAGCTCCGTAACAATGAGATTTATTACATGCTTAACAAGGCTCTCAAGTAATAGACATGACTGCAAAACAAACAATAGAATCAGGTAAAGCCATTCTCGGTATCGAGTTTGGCTCTACCCGTATCAAGGCTGTTCTCATCGACGAAGAGAATAAGCCTATAGCACAGGGTAGCCACGAGTGGGAAAACCAACTCGTCAACAACCTTTGGACTTACAGCATCGATGCTATCTGGTCAGGTTTACAGGATTGCTATGCTGATCTCCGCAAGGATGTTAAGGCAAAGTATGATAGTGAAATAGAGAAGCTTGCAGCTATAGGTATCAGCGCTATGATGCATGGCTATATGGCTTTCAACGACAATGAAGAAATCCTTGTTCCATTCCGCACATGGCGTAATACAAATACAGCTAAGGCAGCTGCAGAGTTGTCTAAACTCTTTGTTTACAACATTCCACTTCGTTGGAGTATTTCACACCTATATCAAGCCATCCTCAATGGTGAAGACCACGTTAAAGATATTGCCTTCCAAACAACATTGGCAGGTTACATTCATTGGCAACTCACAGGCGAAAAAGTTCTTGGCGTAGGCGATGCTTCAGGTATGATGCCTATTGACCCTGAGACTAAGAACTATAATGCCGACATGGTGAAGAAGTTCAATGGTCTTATTGCATCAAGAGGCTATAAATGGACTTTGCTCGACATTTTCCCTAAGGTTCTAAATGCTGGACAGGATGCAGGTCGCTTGACAGTTGAAGGCGCTAAGAAGCTCGACGTTTCTGGTCATTTGCAGGCAGGGGTTCCTCTTTGTCCTCCTGAGGGCGATGCTGGCACAGGTATGGTTGCAACAAACGCTGTTAAGCAGCGCACAGGTAACGTTTCTGCCGGCACATCTTCATTCTCTATGATTGTTCTTGAGAAAGACCTCACCAAGCCATACGAGATGATTGATATGGTAACAACTCCTGATGGTTCACTCGTAGCTATGGTTCATTGCAACAACTGCACTAGCGACCTCAACGCATGGGTAAATCTATTTAAAGAATATCAGCAGCTCTTGGGCGTGCCAGTAGACATGAACGAGGTATTCGGTAAGCTCTACAACCATGCACTCGAAGGCGATGCTGATTGTGGCGGACTCATCTCTTATAACTACATCTCTGGCGAACCAGTAACAGGTCTTGCAGAAGGTCGTCCAATGTTTGTTCGCTCTGCCAACGACAAGTTCAATCTTGCCAACTTTATGCGCTCACACCTCTACGCTTCAGTAGGTGTCTTGAAGATTGGAAACGATATTCTCTTCAATGAAGAGCATGTTAAAGTTGACCGCATCACAGGTCACGGTGGTTTGTTCAAGACTAAGGGCGTAGGTCAGCGCATCCTTGCTGCTGCCATCAATTCTCCAATCTCTGTAATGGAGACTGCAGGTGAAGGTGGAGCATGGGGTATTGCTCTCCTTGGTTCTTATCTTGTCAATAGCGGTGCTCACGAGTCACTTGCCGACTTCCTTGAGAACAAGGTATTCGCAGGCAATACAGGTGTAGAAATTGCTCCTACAGCAGAGGATGTAGCAGGCTTCAATATCTATATCGAGAACTACAAACGTGGTCTCGCTATAGAGAAGGCTGCAGTAGAAAACAAATATTAATCCCCTACTCCACGTATGGAAAGAATATTCACAGCATTAACTGTAGCTGCCATGTCATTGGCAGCTACAGCTCAAAACACAACGCTCACCATACATGCCGACCAAGGTAATCAGAAAATCCATAAAGAAATTTATGGACAGTTTGCTGAGCACCTTGGCTCTTGTATTTATGGAGGTCTATGGGTTGGCGAGGAATCAAAGATTCCAAACATCAAAGGCTATCGTAAGGATGTCTTTGAAGCTTTGAAGTCTTTGCAGATTCCTGTACTTCGTTGGCCTGGCGGTTGCTTTGCCGATGAATACCATTGGATGGATGGCATTGGTCCTAAAAACCAGCGTCCAAAGATGCAGAACAATAACTGGGGTGGAACGATCGAGGACAACTCTTTTGGTACTCACGAGTTTTTGAATCTCTGCGAAATGCTTGGCTGCGAGCCTTATATCAGCGGCAACGTTGGTAGTGGCACAGTAGAAGAATTGGCTAAATGGGTAGAATACATGACCTCTGATGGCGAAACGCCAATGGCAAATCTTCGCCGCAAGCATGGTCGTGAGAAATCATGGAATGTCAAGTTCCTTGGTGTAGGCAACGAGAGTTGGGGCTGTGGAGGCTCTATGCGTCCAGAATATTATGCCGACCTCTATCGTCGTTATTCAACTTACTGCCGTAACTACGATGGTCATCATCTCTACAAGATTGCTTCAGGTGCAAGCGACTACGACTACAATTGGACAAAGGTGTTGATGAACAATGTTGGTCATCGCATGAATGGTCTTTCGCTCCACTACTACACAGTTACAGGTTGGAGTGGTAGCAAGGGTTCTGCCACTAAGTTCAACAACGACGACTACTATTGGACAATGGGCAAATGCCTTGAGATTGAGGATGTAATCAAAAAGAATTCTGCCATCATGAATCAGAAAGATCCAAAGAAGCAGATAGGTCTGCTTGTTGACGAATGGGGAACATGGTGGGACGAAGAGCCTGGAACTATCTCTGGTCACCTATACCAGCAGAATTCTATGCGCGATGCTTTCGTAGCAGCCTTAACACTCAACGTATTCCATCGACATACCGACCGCGTTCGCATGGCTAACATTGCTCAGGTGGTTAATGTGTTACAGTCTATGATTCTTACAGACACCATGGGTACTGGCCACATGGTTCTCACTCCTACTTATCATGTATTCAACATGTATAAGGATTTCCAAGAGGCAACATATTTGCCTATGGAAGTAAAGACTGACTCTATGTCAGTACGAGGCAATCGAACTATTCCGTTACTATCTACAAGTGCTGCTCGAACAGCAGATGGCACAATTGTTGTTTCACTTGCTAATGTAAGTCTCGACAAAGAGCAGAAAGTTAACCTTTCTCTTGATGGTATAGCTTCAAAGCCGAAGACTGTTACAGGTCAGATTCTCTCTTGCAAATCAGTTGCCGACTATAATGATTTCGAAAATCCTAATCGCATAGTCCCTACAGAATTCAAGGGAGCAAAACTCACTAAACAGAATGTTTCAGTAAAAATACCTGCTAAATCAATAGCGGTAATCAAAATTAAATAGAAATAAGTTTTAATAATAACATCTTATGAACGATAACAAAGTAATGTTGCATGCAGCAGACAACATCCGTATTCTTGCTGCATCTGCTGTAGAAAAGGCAAAGTCTGGTCACCCAGGTGGTGCTATGGGTGGTGCCGACTTCATCAACGTGCTCTATTCTGAGTATTTGAAGTATGATCCAAAGAACCCTGCGTGGGTTGGTCGCGACCGTTTCTTCCTCGATCCTGGTCACATGGCTCCTATGCTCTACTCTCAGCTCTGCCTTATCGGCAAGTTCTCTCTCAAAGAGTTGCAGCAGCTTCGCCAATGGGGCTCTCCTACTACTGGTCACCCAGAGTTTGAGATTGCTCGTGGTATTGAAAACACTTCTGGTCCTCTTGGTCAGGGTCATGTTTTTGCTATTGGTGCAGCTATCGCAGCTAAGTTCCTTGCTGCTCATACAGGCAACCCAACATTCGAAAAGGAAACCATCTACGCATACATCTCTGATGGCGGTATTCAGGAAGAGATCTCACAGGGTGGCGCTCGTATAGCAGGAACTCTCGGTCTCGACAACCTCATCATGTTCTACGACTCTAACGACATCCAGCTCTCTACAGAGACTAAGGACGTTATGAACGAAGATACAGCAGCTAAGTACCGTGCTCTCGGATGGGAAGTTATCGAAATCTGCGGCAACGATGTAGACCAGATTCGTCAGGCTCTCGATGCTGCTAAGAAGGTAGAAGGCAAGCCAACCCTCATCATCGGTAAGTGCGTTATGGGTAAGGGTGCTTTGAAGGCTGACGGTACTTCTTACGAAGCTAACTGCAAGACCCATGGTGCTCCTCTTGGTGGCGACGCTTACATCAACACTATCAAGCATCTTGGTGGCAACCCAGAGAATCCATTCGTTATCTTCGACGATGTTAAGGAAATGTACGCTAACCGTGCTAAGGAGCTCGAGGCTATCTGCGCAGAACGTTATGCTGAAGAGAAGGCTTGGGCTGATGCTAACCCTGAGAAGGCTGCTGCTCAGGCTGAATGGTTTAGCGGCAAGGCTCCTAAGATTGATTGGAGCAAGTGTGTACAGAAGGACAACGATGCTACACGTTCTGCTTCTGCTGCATGTCTTGGCATTCTTGCAGAGCAGGTTCCTAATATGGTTTGTGCTTCTGCTGACCTTTCTAACTCCGATAAGACTGACGGTTTCTTGAAGAAGACTCATGCCTTCACCAAGGGCGACTTCTCGGGCGCATTCTTCCAGGCTGGTGTTGCTGAGCTTACTATGGCTTGCTGCTGCATCGGTATGGCTCTCCACGGAGGTGTCATTCCTGCATGTGGTACATTCTTCGTATTCTCTGATTATATGAAGCCTGCTGTTCGTATGGCAGCTCTCATGGAACTTCCTGTTAAGTTCATCTGGACTCACGATGCATTCCGCGTAGGTGAAGACGGACCTACTCACGAGCCTGTTGAGCAGGAGGCACAGATTCGTTTAATGGAGAAGCTGAAAAACCATCATGGCAAACCTTCAGTTCTCGTTCTTCGTCCTGCTGATGCTAAAGAGACAACAGAGGCTTGGAAGCTTGCTATGGAAAACATGTCTACTCCTACAGCTCTCATCTTCTCACGTCAGGGCATCGCTAACCTTCCTGAAGGCAACGACTACAGCCTTGCTGCTAAGGGTGGTTACATTGTAGGTGGCTCAGACGAAAATCCTGATATCATCCTCGTAGCTACTGGTTCTGAGGTTTCTACTCTTGTTGCTGGTGCAGAGCTTCTCCGCAAAGAGGGTGTTAAGGTTCGCATCGTTAGCGTTCCTTCTGAGGGATTGTTCCGTCTTCAGAGCAAGGAATATCAGCTTTCTGTTCTTCCTCACGATGTTAAGAAGTTCGGTCTCACAGCTGGTCTTCCTGTCAATCTCCTTGGTCTTGTACCTGAGGCAGAGGGTAACATCTGGGGCTTGGAGTCATTTGGTTTCTCAGCACCTTACAAGGTACTCGACGAGAAACTTGGCTACACTTCAGAGAATGTTTACAAGCAGGTGAAAGCCATCTTGGGATAAAACAATAACAATCATAATGGAGATAAAAACTGTGGGCTTAGCCAGTGACCATGCTGGCTTTGCTTTGAAACAATTCGTTAAACAATATCTTGATGAGCACGGTATGCCTTATAAAGATTATGGCACCTACTCTGAAGATAGTTGCGACTATCCTGACTTCGGTCATGCTTTAGCTGAAGGCATCGAGAAGGGCGAAGTGTTTCCAGGAATAGCAATCTGCGGTAGTGGTGAGGGCATCAGCATGACTCTCAACAAGCATCAAGCTATCCGTGCCGGACTTTGCTGGATTCCTGAAATTGCTCATCTTATTCGTCAGCACAACGATGCCAACGTCCTCGTAATGCCAGGACGCTTCATTGGCAACGACATGGCTCGCAAAATTATGGACGAATACTTCGCTACCGACTTCGAAGGAGGACGCCATCAGAAGCGTGTGGATAAAATCCCTGTGAAGTAACTCCCTACCCGATTACAATCCTAATTCTACATCAGAATTATTTTTCTAATCCCAAGAGTGAAGAACCCAACGACCTCTCGTCTAAGTTCTTCACTCTTTTTTTATTCCCCTTATTAAACCTCAATAGAAGCTAATCTCCTTAAATTCCATAAACCCAAATCGGTCATTAGGATTTCTCTGTTTCGTACGGCAAAGAGAAATCCTTTAATTTTTCCCATATAGATAAGAATGATTGTCGTGTTTTTAGTGATCTAGCCAAATATAGGATGTGCTTGTCTTTTGTTCTTCCCAGATAGGCTGGCGTCGATATCAACTCGTATCGGATAGTCTTCAGAAATTTCTTCTTGTTGGAATTGATCAGCGCATGTCTGAACAACGACATGAAGTTATATGCCATGACAATGAAATTCCCACATGCCTCTGTTGCCCAGAAGTTATTTGTGACAAAGTCATCGATGGAGAAATCATTCTTCAATTCTTTTATCCTATTCTCAGAATCCGCTCTTCCGCGATATGAGTCATATACAATCTTGACCGGCAGGTCAAGGTCTGTTACAAAGCAGCTGTATCGGTATTTTCCGAAATCCTGCTCATCCTCAAAAAGCTCCAGTTGCTTGATTTGCTTTCCTGCAGCTTTGGGGCGCTTGTCTATTTCTTGCCTGACCATCACAATGCGTCTAGGCTTCTCCCAACCGTTTGCCTGATAGATGTTTCGGATATTTCCAATCCGTCTGTCAACTCTATCCATTTGCGTTCATGGGTAAGACTGTACTTTATGCGATTATTGAAACGGCAGGCAATGATATAGTGTAACCCTTTCATTTCCAGATAGTCAAGTATTTCCTTTGCAAAGAAACCGCTATCCATGCGGACCAGTCCGACACGTTTGCCCTCAAGTTTTGAGAGCGTGTCCTCAAGAAATGACAGCTAATTGGTACTTGCGGATGTGTTGCCTGGACGTAGCCAGTAATTTGCTATCATCCTTACATCGGAAACAAATGCAAGAAGAGGATGATGCGAGAGTCGTCCAGGACGTTTGGGGTTGTATCCTTTGGCAGCTCCTTCTTGACTTCCCTCACGGACCATCACTGTAGAATCGAAGTCTAAAGTGTAGTTGTCGAACTTCAACTCGGAGAAAAACCAACGGAACAAATTTCCGAAAACACGCTGGTTGACAGCTTGAGAGAATTTATTGAGATAGCGCTGGTATGCACGATGGTCTGCTCCACGTTCCCATCCTAATAGGTCACATAGTGCAGCGTCATAACGAACCACGTCAAGATGTCCAAAGCAACTTGCGCCACACCACACACCTGCAAACAATCCCAATATCAGCTGGATCGGTTTGTAACCACGGTTGGAACCTTGAAGAGGTACACCACTTTGCATAACATGCTCTTCAAAATGGCATTTCTCAAGCATTTTGAAGAACAGGGAAAGACCACCAAAAGGTGTTATTTCCTTATTTACAAACTTTATGTCACAGTTTCGCATCGGAGTATATTCTTTTTTTCGTGGTAAAGTTAGTAAATATTTATAAATCAAGAATATACAAAGCTGTTTTTCTAATGGTGGTCATTAGAAAATGACAAGAAACTTTTTCTAATGACCGATTTGGGTTTAATGGTTTGTAAATGTGTCTACCTATATCAGTATAAGACATTACTTGGGCAAGTATCATGTATTACTTTTTCCTGACTTCCAAGTCAAGGAATTCTGCCGATGTTATTGTATGTTCAAAAAAGTTTTAGCGTACAGCTATAGTTCTATAAATTAATAAATAGATAAAATCATCGTTTTATTCTTTAGGATTCCAAGTATAAATATACATATAATCTGTTCCCAAAGCATACTTATAATCTACAAGGTATTCGTCAAGTACATAAATTCTGCATGTCGTAGGGATAAAAGCTTCACTTAAATACTTGGGGTCCATTCCTTTAAAATATATGCTCTTAAGGTTGAAACTGCACATGAAGCAATTTTCCCCCAACGAAGTAACAGATGAAGGAATTATGATTGATGTTAAGCTGCTACAGCCAGAGAAACAATATTCCCCCAACGAAGTAACAGATGAAGGAATTTTGATTGATGTTAAGCTGCTACAGTCTTCGAAGCACATCCTACCCAACGAACTGACAAATGAAGGAATCTCGATGGATGTTAAGCCGCTACAATCAGCGAAACAGCAACTCCCTAACGAAGTAATAGATGAGGGAAGCTCAATGGAAGTTAAACCACTACAACCTCTAAAGCAATTTTCCCCCAACGAAGTAACAGACGAGGGTATCTTTATGCATGTTAGGCCGTTACAATTATAGAAGCAATAATCACTCAACGAAGTAACAGACGAGGGTATATCAATGGTAGTTAAACTGCTACACTTTTGGAAGCAATATGACCCCAATGATGTTACAGATGAAGGAATTTTGATGGAAGTTAAATCTTTACAATTTGAGAAGCAATATTCCTCTACCGAAGTAATAGAATCGGGGATTTCGATGGAAGTTAAGCCACTACAATCTGAGAAACAATATTCCCCAAGCGAAGTTACTGATGAAGGGATTTTTATGGATGTTAAGCCGCTACAACCAGAGAAACACCAACCACTCAACGAAGTTATAGACGAAGTTATCTCTATGGACTTCAATCCGCAACAATATCTGAAGCACCACTTGCCCAACGAAGTAACAGATGAAGGAATCTTGATGGAAGTTAAGCTGTGGCAACCAGAGAAACAACCCCATCCCAACGAAGTTACAGACGAAGGTATCTCTATTGACGTCAATCCGCTACAATCTCTGAAGCACCACCCACCCAACGTAGTAATAGATGAAGGTATCAATATGGAAGTTAAGCGGTGACAACCAGCGAAGCAACTCCATCCTAATGAAGTTACAGACGAAGGTATTTCTATGGACGTCAATCCGCTACAACCTTCGAAGCAATGATCACCCAACGAAATTACAGATGAAGGTATCTCTATTGAAGTCAAACTGTGACAACTGGAAATGCAACCGCGCCCTAACGAAGTAACAGATGAAGGAACCTTTATGCATGTTAGGCCGTTACAATTATAGAAGCAATGATCACCCAACGAAGTGACAGATGAAGGTATATCAATGGAAGTTAAGCCGTTACAATTCTCGAAGCAGCTATCCTCCAAAGCAATAACAGAATATTCAACTCCATTATTATCTTTAACCTTTTCTGGTAGAATAATATCACCTGAATAATGTTCTTTCATTTTTGGTAAAAGCGTAGCTGTCTTCATTTTATGGTCTAAGCTAAAATGAAGATTTTCAATCACTTCCGTAAATGCATTATTTGTTGTCATAAGCATCATTTTATTACAAAAACAAAAAACTCTAAAATGTATTATAAGAAGATTTGTTATCACTTACACACTTTAAACATCTGAATCCCCCTTATTTCTATAAGCAATATACTCTTCTATACATCCATTTTGCAAATATACAAAATTTTATCTGAATTTATCTTTTTAATAAGCATTTAATATCGTGTGAGCCGATTTTTGGGGTACGCAATGACGAAGCCTGGAAAAAAAACTGGATGTAAGCTTTGGGAATATATCCCGCTTACATCCAGCATTATGTTTTTTTATTTGTATGTATCTTGTTTAATAGCTTCTTGCGATGATGACACGATATTTAGCAGGCTTACCGCTAACCATGTCGACACCTGGAGTCTGCTCGTATGCGTAAGGCACGCAACGGATAGTAGCCTGAGTCTCTTCCTTGATCTTAGCCTCAGTCTCTTCTGTACCATCCCAATGGCAAAGGAAGAAACCGCCATCCTTAACCCTCTCCTTGAACTCCTCGTAGTTTTCGCATACGTAAACGTGGTCGTCACGATATTTGCGAGCCTTCTCGAAGATGTTTTGCTGAATGTCTTCAAGCAACTGCTTTACATATTCTACGATTCCCTCTACAGGACGAGTCTCCTTTTCGAGAGTATCACGACGCATAACTTCGATTGTTCCCTCTTCGAGGTCGCGACCGCCCATAACCAAACGTACAGGCACACCCTTGAGCTCATAGTCTGCAAACTTGAAGCCTGGACGCTTGTTGTCTGCATCATCGAATTTAACGCTAATGCCAAGGCTACGCAATTCGCTAATGATAGGGTTGAGCTTCTCAGAAATAGCGCTAACCTGCTCAGGCTTGCCGATAGGAATTACGACTACCTGGATAGGAGCGAGGTGTGGAGGAAGTACAAGTCCGTTATCGTCTGAGTGAGTCATGATGAGGGCGCCGATAAGACGTGTAGAAACACCCCATGATGTAGCCCATACATACTCAGGCTTGTTCTCCTTATTAAGATATGTAACGTTGAAGCTCTTAGCGAAGTTCTGACCCAAGAAGTGGCTAGTACCACTCTGAAGAGCCTTGCCATCCTGCATCATAGCCTCAATAGTATATGTGTCGAGAGCTCCAGCAAAACGCTCAGTCTCGCTCTTCACACCTGTCAATACAGGCACAGCCATCCACTTCTCGGCAAAGTCGGCATAAACCTGAAGCATCTTCTGTGCTTCCTTCTCAGCCTCCTCTCGTGTAGCGTGTGCGGTATGACCTTCCTGCCACAAAAATTCAGATGTGCGGAGGAAAGGACGAGTACGCATTTCCCAACGCATTACGTTACACCATTGGTTGCACATCAAAGGCAGATCGCGCCATGAGTGAATCCAATTCTTGTATGTATTCCAGATGATAGTCTCGGATGTAGGACGAATGATGAGCTCTTCCTCAAGACGAGCTGAAGGGTCTACTTCTACGCTATTGCCATCTTCGCTCGACTTCAAACGATAGTGGGTAACAACGGCACACTCTTTAGCAAAGCCCTTTACGTGTTCTGCCTCTCGGCTAAGGAATGACTTAGGGATTAGCAAAGGGAAGTAAGCATTCTGCACACCTGTCTCCTTGAACATCTTGTCAAGCTGCTGCTGCATCTTTTCCCAGATGGCATAGCCATAAGGCTTAATCACCATACATCCGCGTACTGCCGACTGCTCAGCGAGGTCGGCCTTTACTACCAAGTCGTTGTACCATTGGCTGTAGTTATCAGCTCTTTTGGTCAATTCTTTTAGTTCTTTTGCCATTTTTATATTTTGGTTTTATTGTTTCTGCATTATCATTTCTATAACCCCTCGATAGTGAAATCTATACAGTTTTTATAGTATTTCCTACAAGACAATAGGGATTTTCCCATATCCTTTAAGGAATTATTCATTAATTTTGCCGCAAAATTACAAAAAAATGTTGGGATAAGGCAAACAATAACGAAAAAAGAATTAACTTTGCATACCCAAAGGTAAAAGAAACAAACTTTTAATCAATTTTAATAACAACAAACATGAAGAATCTTAAAATGATGACTGCAGGCCTTTGCGTGTTGGCTGTTTGCAGTTGCTCTACCAAAACTGGTACAGGAGCTTTGATTGGTACAGGAGCAGGTGCTGCTCTTGGTGCTATTATTGGTAAGATTGCAGGTAATACAGCTGTAGGTGCTGCTATTGGTGGTGCTGTAGGTGCGGGAACTGGTGCTATCATCGGCAAGCATATGGATAAGGTGGCTGCAGAAGCTGCTAAGATTGAGAGTGCAAAGGTTGAGGAAGTTACAGATGCTAATGGTTTAAAGGCAGTAAAGGCAACATTCGACTCTGGCCTTCTCTTTGCTTCAAGCAAGGCTGTTTTGAGTGCTGCTTCAAAGAACGATTTGGCTAAATTTGCTACTATGTTGAAGAACAATTCTGGTTGCCAGGTAGACGTTTATGGTCATACCGACTCTACAGGTAACGAGGATATCAATCAGCCTTTGAGCAACCAACGTGCACAGAGCGTTGTAAACTATTTGGTAAGCTGCGGCGTTCCTCGTTCACAGTTTGCTAATGTTGTTGGTAAGAGCAGCTCCCAGCCTGTTGCTGACAACTCAACAGCTGCTGGTCGTCAGGCTAACCGTCGTGTAGAGCTCTATCTCTATGCAAGCAAGGCTATGATTGAGGCTGCTAACAATGGCACACTCAAGTAATACTGGGTTTTACATACTACCATGCAGGTGCAGGCGTATTAATAAGAAGTATGCCTGTTCCTGCATGTTTTTTTCTTAATAAAAGAATCTGTTTTCTTAAAAGAAACATTTTTCTTAATAAAGAACTCAACTTCAAAACAACACTCGTGCAAAAGCTGAAGAATATACTGAAATGGATAGTGGCATCATTTTTTGCCTCTACTATTCTTGCTGTCGTAGCCTATCGCTTTATTCCTGTTTATTTCACTCCATTAATGTTCATCCGTTGTATGCAAACAGGTAGCCTCACCATGCATCATCATTGGGTGCCATTAGACGAAATGTCGCCACATATGCCCGTGGCCGTGATGGCGAGCGAAGACTCAAGGTTTTTGCTACACCACGGCTTCGACTTCGATGCCATAGGCAAGGCTGCTAAGCGCAATACTAAGGGAGGAAAGAAATATGGCGCCAGCACAATCTCGCAGCAAACAGCTAAAAACGTATTCCTTTGGCCTGGTCGTTCGTGGGTAAGAAAGGGATTTGAGGTTTATTTCACGGCTCTTATCGAGATGATGTGGAGCAAACAACGCATTATGGAGGTTTATCTCAACTCTATTGAGATGGGCGATAGGATATATGGCTTGGACGCTGTGGCAGAAAACAATTTCGGCAAGCAGGCTTCGGAATTGAGTCGAGGCGAATGTGCCTTGATAGCTGCCACTTTGCCTAATCCACATATTTATAGCTCGAAAGATCCAAGTGCCTATATGCGCAAACGCCAAAGAGCCATTAAGGCAAATATGAGATACATTCCGTCGTTTCCTAAGGAGGGTCAAGACTATAATCCAAGTACTGCCGTTGGTGGCGTGTATCATAAGAAGAATTAAACCATCAATATGGACTACAACATACAAGACATTCTCTCGCAGCTCAACGAGTCGCAACGCAAGGCCGTGGAATATCTCGACGGTCCGCAACTTGTTATTGCCGGCGCAGGCTCGGGCAAGACTCGTGTGCTTACATATAAGATAGCCTACCTCATAGCTCGTGGCTTGCAGCCATGGAGCATCCTTGCCCTTACTTTTACCAATAAGGCAGCCAAGGAGATGAAAGAGCGTATCGCCACTATCGTGGGCGACCAGGCAGCCTTGCGACTAAATATGGGCACCTTCCACTCGGTATTTGCACGCATACTTCGTGCCGAGGCTGAGCATATAGGATATTCTTCGCAGTTTACTATTTATGATGAAGCCGACTCGCGTTCGCTACTCAAGAATATCGCTAAGGAATTAAAACTCGACGACAAGCTATATAAGCCAGCTACCGTGCATAAGCATATTTCGTTGGCTAAAAACAAACTTGTGGCTCCCGAAGCTTATGCTGCCGACAACTATATTGCTGAGCGTGATGCTCGTGCGCAGATACCGCAAACAGCAGCAATATATCGCATATATCAGCAACGACTCTTGCAGGCTAATGCTATGGACTTTGATGACTTGCTGGTACTCACTTTCCGTCTGTTTTCGGAAAACGAGGCGGTAAGGAGAAAATATGCCGAGAGGTTTGCCTATGTGCTCGTGGATGAGTATCAAGACACCAACTATGCTCAGCAACGCATACTTACTCTCCTTACTCGCGAAAAACAACGCATCTGCGTAGTTGGCGACGACTACCAAAGTATCTATGCCTTTCGTGGTGCCAATATCGACAACATCCTCGACTTCCAACATCAATATCCTAATGCTTTGCTCTTCAAGCTTGAGCGCAACTATCGTTCCACTCAAACTATCGTTGAAGCTGCCAACAGCATCATGCAGAAAAACCGTAGGCAGATACCGAAGCAAGTGTATAGCGAGAATGAGGAGGGCGACAAGATTTCGGTAATCGAGACCTATTCTGATAAGGAAGAGGCTATCGTGGTTTGCAATACCATTAAGCGATATGTGAATCGTGAGAATAGCCAATATTCCGACTTCGCTATCCTTTATCGTGCCAACGCCCTTTGTAGAAGTTTCGAGGAAGAATTGCGCAAGCAAAATATTCCGTATACCATCTTTGGCGGTCAGAGCTTCTATCAACGAAAGGAGATAAAGGATGTGATGGCATATTTCCGACTTGTAGCCAATCCTAATGACGAAGAGGCTTTCCGTCGTGTGGTCAACTATCCTGCTCGTGGCATAGGCAACACAACAATTCAGAAGCTTGCTTCGGCTGCCGTAGAATATGGCGTTAGCTTCTGGCAAATGTTGGAAAATCCTATGCTCTATAAGCTCGATGTCAACAAGGGAACACTCACCAAGCTCGAACGCTTTAAGCAGCTTATAGATAGTTTTGTGGCTGAGGTCAACGTAACCGATGCCTACACTCTTGGCGAGGATATCCTCAAGAATAGCGGTATCATGGCCGACCTTGCTGCCGATGTGACGGTAGAGGGCGAAACTCGTCGTGAGAATATCGATGCCTTCATTTCTTCTATCCACGACTTCGTGGAGGCTCAACGCGAAGAGGGTAGGGAGAATGATATTTATCTCTCTAACTATCTGCAAGAGGTGTCGTTGCTTACCGATCTTGAGAGCGACGAAGATGGCGATACGCAAAATCGTGTGTCGCTCATGACTGTCCATGCCGCAAAGGGATTGGAGTTTAATACCGTATTTATCGTTGGCGTAGAAGATTCTATCTTCCCAAGCCAAATGAGTATGGACTCGCCACGCGGCCTTGAAGAGGAGCGACGACTGATGTACGTAGCCATGACTCGTGCCGAGAAGCATTGCTATATCACACATGTGAAGTCACGCTTCCGCTATGGCCGTGCTGAGTTTATGAATCCAAGCATGTTCTTGCGCGAGATTAGTTCTAAGTATGTATCTATGCAGAATCAGTCTATGGGAGAGTCGTCACGCGGTTCTCGTTGGGGTAGCGACAACTACGAGTCGAATACCCCTTATCGTGGAGCTCATGGGTGGGATAGCGATACTCCGCATTATGGTCGCGGCATGCAAAACAATCGTCCTGTTGCCGACCGCTTTGTTGCCGACCCTAAGCCGAAGATTACTCGTGGCAATAGAAGTGAAGATGCTGTAGACCCATTCTCAGATAAGTTTAAGCAATTGCTTGCTGCAAGTGGTGGCAACTTTAAGCGTGTGTCGGAAGCCATGACAAATGGTGACCGTCAGATGCCGTCGGCATCATCTTCTGGCTCTTCGCTATCATCAGCTGGTATATCTACTTCCTCAAGTTCCCAGTCGTCAGCTTCTGTTGCTTCGCTTCATACAGGCAATGTCATCGAGCATTTGCGCTTCGGAATTGGTAAGGTGCTTAATGTAGAAGGTTCGGGCGAGAATACTAAGGCAACCGTAGAATTTGAAAACGTAGGTATCAAGCAGCTACTCCTAAAGTTTGCCAAGTTCAGAATCTTGGAGTAGACGAAATGCTAATTACGATTAGTCGAATTGCTAATTATGATTAGTCGAATTGCTAATTACGATTAGTCGAATTGCTAATTATGATTAGTCGAAATGCTAATTACGATTAGTCGAATTGCTAATTATGATTAGTCGAATTGTTATTATTTGAATATGTGGGAAAAGATTAAATAGTAACCAGCCAGGAAGGCAAACTAAAACGCCCTGCAAAGGATAAAGTGTTTATCAGCCTTGATAACACTTTTCCCTTGCAGGGCGAATTGTTTATTGGGGGTGAAGGAATATTTCTTCTTAGCAAGTAGGATTATTTCTTCTTAGCAAGTTCGATGACTGCCTTACCCTGCTTGTTGCTAAGGATGAGGTTGCCATTTTCGTCGATGCTGAAAGAGTTTACTTTCTCCAACGCACCAAGAACAATCTGCTCGTTTGTCATGTCTGCGCACAACATCCGTGTGCATCCCATCTTTGAGAGATCGAGCTTGTTGTCCTTTATTTCCATGGTCCCTGTCAGATTGTTGCAACCTGTGCAACCATATACATTCTTTTTGTCTACCTCAAAACCGAGGAATGGAATCTCGTCGCCAGCATTCTTGTTGATAGCTGTGCCGTTGACTTTCTCAATTGTCCATTCGCCATTAAGGTCGGCTGATGATACTACTTGCTTTGATGAGCTGCAAGCACTTGCCATTACTGCAGCCATAGCGATAATGAAAATGTTTTTCTTCATGTTATAAATTTTGGTTGTTTATAAATTTTGGTTGTTTATAAATTTTGGTTGTTTATATTTTTAGAAGTTTTAGCATAAAAAGAAGCTGTTGCTCCATAGCGGTAGCTAGAAGCTAAAGCCATTAGCCTTTTTTATCTTTTTACTTTTTTACCTTTTTACCTTTTTACCTTTTTACCTTTCTTATTCTTCCTTCTTCCGTTGAAGTCTTTTTTTAGGATGAAGCCCAGACCTTGGGTGTTTAGACTATTGCGAGTGAAGTAGCGGTCGTTAGACTGGTTGTACACACGCACGGCAAGGTTGCCGTTAGGGAAGAGAAGATAGCGAAGGTCGAAGTCGCCGATGAAACTTTGTGTGGCATTAGCGTTGTCGCGATAGCCAAACTGACCATTAAAGAGCAGACGATTGTTGAGCAGTCTACCGCTCAGCAGCCCCTCGTATTCGGCGTTGTTCCATCCCTCGTCGCCAGTAGAGATATTGGCTCCAAAGTTCCAGTTATTGTTATTAATAACCGTTCCCAATAGCGAGTTTATCTGCTGACTTATCTGTCCGCTCAATATACTCTGCATGGCCAACGTAGTCTGACTTTGTGCTTCACCTTCGGCATTCGCGTTGTTGTTGCCCTGCGAATAGAATCTTCCTACAGCAAGCAAATAGATAACCTGCTGGTTCATCTCCTCCTCGCTATTTATGAGGTTGTATATCATCTGCTTGGCGTCGCTACTAACCGTAGGCATATCTAATCCGAAGTCTACCTTTGGCTGATTAGGCGTTCCTGTGATATTCATGAGACAGTTCACGCGGATGTTGTTGCTCGTAAACGAGCGACCTAACTGCAAGTCTGATAGGCTCACGGAGTTTACAGGATACATAGCCTTGAGGTTCAATATCGCATCATACGGATTGCCACCAAAAGCAATTGTGCCGCCAGGCATGAATTCAAAATCCTTGTGCAAAGCATTCTGAATGGTAAGTTTATATACGCCACTCTCCACCAAGTAGTTGCCATAGAGGTCGAAAGAGCCCTTATTATAATATGTGGCACGAATAACGCCCGAACCGCGCAAGTCGATATAGTCGCCACTTGTATTGTCCATTATCAAGCGTATCGTTGCCGTAGGTTGCGTATGCACCAAGAAGTTGAGGCGTATGTCGGAAGGCATATCAGCCAGGGTCTTCAATCCCTGTGGCAGATTTATCTTCGTACCTTGTAGTTGCATAGAATCTCTATCCACCCAGTTTATAAACTCTTGCGACTTTATGGCATCAGGACTCGAAACATTATATGTTACGATAGAACCCTCGTTAGGCACAACGTCGATATCCATCACCACTTCGCCACTTCGTCCGCGTATGTTGCATTGGCCCGTTGCATAGGCTGTGCCATAGAATGTGCTGCCATCCGAGCCATCGAAGTTGTATGCTAAGAGGTTGTTGGCTTTCACTCCGATATCGTAGGTAAGGCGCGAGAGATGCTGATGATGCAAGCTTCCTGTCACCACGCCTGTGTTGCCTCTATGGTCGATAATGGTGTCGCCAGGCAATTGGATTTCGTTCTCCAATAGTCGCACATGAGCATTATTAAATGAATACTCCGTGTTCAAACTTGAAATACCAATCTTTCCAGCTATATCGAGGTCGCCCGTGAGGTTTAGCGCACTTAACGATCCCCATAGTCTCACGTCGCCATTAGCATTAACATCGCATTTGTCCATGAAGCTGCTACAGAAGCCAAGCATAAATTCTGCCCTTGTGTTGTGGGCAGAAATGCCGAGGTCTATATAGTTGCGCTTTGGCGATACATAACCATTAATGTCTGTATGTCTGCCACCTTCGTCTTTAGCTTTGGCGTTGATGTCTATCTGTTCCTGCTCGTTGTTCCAAGCCACGTCGGCATATAGAGTTCCCATTCTTCCTTCTTCGAATGTGAATTTATCTACCGTAAGGTTAGCCTTGGCATGAGGTGTGCCAAAGGTACCTGAGACAAAAGCTTTGCACGAAGCATGACCGTCGAAGTCTACAGCATGGAAGTTGACGAGGTTAAGGATATAAGCCACATCAACATCCTTCAAGTCTACCGTTAGCGAATCGGAATTATCCTCCGTAGCCAGACCGTTGATATGAATATGCTGGTCGTCATGCTCTATAGCGAAGTTCTCTATCTCTATATGTTTTGGCGAATAGGTGAGGGTAGAGCTCATAATATCCCAGTTGGTGTCGTCTATCATCATATGCGATGGCATGATATTTACCACAGCCTTCACCTTGCCTTCTTTGTTGCGTGAGAATTGAGCGTTGGCATTCATGTTGCCCTTTATGTGCAACTTGCTATGATTATCGAAGACGAGAGCTGCCGAAAGTTTATTGTTTGCAGCCATAGCGTCGAGAGCGTATTCTGCCTTATTGCCGTTGCTCAACACCTTCTTTGCTTTAAGAATTGCGTTAAGAGCATCTGCAGGCGTTGATACTGAAAGCGAGATGTCGGCATAGTCTTGGTCGCTAATGCTCAGTTGTGGCACAGATGCCTGTATGCTTAGTTCCGACTGCAGACTATTCATATATCCATCTATTCGCGCAGGCTTCTTTAATGCTACAGGCACATTCAATAGTCGTTGCAGAGGTTCGGTATTCATGATGTCGGCATAGAACAGCATTCGGCAGTCAGGCGCCTTGCGAGTTCTGATAGGTGTGAGCTGCTGTATGCTTGGCAATTTCTCTGCCACCAGATTCTCTACATATTGTATGAGGTCGGCTATATGGAATTGTCCTGTTATGCCAACGTTTGCAAAGTCGGAATTTAGTGTTATGGTATGTCGCTCATCGTTGTAACGTGATGATAGCGATACATTTCTTATATTATAAGTATCTTCGGCAGTAGCCATTCTGAAGTTGCTAATAGTAATATTACCATTTGCATTATCAACGTTGGTACCTACAAAGTCGGCATCCACATTAGCTGCGAAGCATGCGTCGCCCCATTTGTCAGTAAGTCCTAATGCCTTTGGACAGATGTTGCCCAACTGCAACAGTAAATCTGCCTTTGGAAGATCGGTAGCGAAGGTGCCGTTGGCATTTAGCTTTATGTTTTCGTCGTTGATAGCAAGTTGTCCGCTTATGTTATTGCCATCAAGTTTTCCGTCGATATTGATGTTGGAATATACATAGCCGTTGTATTGAAATTTGTCGATATTGCCATTAGCCGTCAGCTGCTGTATCTTGCCAAGAATGCCTTTACGAGCCTTGCCATTACCAGTATTTTTAGCTTCGTTTTGCAACATGGCAGTAACTTTAATTTCTGTTGCCAATATGCCGAGCTTGTCGTTGTCGAGAATTTCAGCAAGGTTGCAATCGTTGGTGCTTACAGATAGCGACAAATTTCTATCTTCCTTTCCTCCATCAATCTTTAGCGAGCCTGCACTCGTCTTGAGATTGCCGTTGGCAGATATGTCGTTACCCTTACCGCCAATAGAGCCCACGAAAGCTATATCGCCAAGGTTGGCGAGTGGGGTAGGCATAGCCTTGTTAGGGTTGAAGGCTTTTAGGACCTTGTCTATAGTAGTATTGCCAACCTTCAGCAGGGCTATATTTGCAATCCATTTTGGCGAATCAAAACCATTACTTAGCGAACCGTCAGCACTAAGTTTTGTTGAGCCGTTGTCGGTATCAATCTCCAAACGGGCAACTTTCATGCTGGTTCCTGTTCCTGATATTGACGTCGAAATGTTTATGGTATTTGCAAGTTTTGCAAGCTCCGGAACCACGGCTGCCAAGTCGGGCAGGTATACATGGCTATGCTCCATCTCGGCTTCATATTGCAGCGATGGCAATAGCGACTTGCTATCCTTGGCATCGTAAGTAGCTACTGCTTTATCTACATTAATTTCAGACTTTGGCAAAGCAATATATAGCTTGTCGATTTCAGCTTTCTTCTTACTTGCTATAGCTCTAAGTTTGAAATCACGAAGTTTAAGTCCTGATTTGTCTTTCAAGGCTAACTTCTTGATATTTAGATTTATAGAATCGTTGGTAAGTCTGTTGAGAATTATATGCGCACTTATATCGCTAAGGTCTATATGCTTTAGCGATGTTAGTCGGAAGTCGGGAGAATCCAGCTGGTTGTATCTCACCTTGCCATGGCGTATCACCAACGAGCCAATCTCAAGATTCAAAGGCTTCTTGGTCTTGGTGGTATCCTTCGATGCTAAGGCGTCGATGATGAATTGAAGGTTGGTATTAGACTTCTCGTCCTTGCGATAAATGTTGGCATCAAGACCGAAAATCTGTGCCGACGATATCGTGATGCCACCCTTCACAAGGTCTGTAAATGATATCTTAGCCGAAAGGCGAGTGGCTGTCAACAGCTTTTTGTTAGCCTGGTCGTCTATGCGTACATTATCTATAATAACACGGTTGAGCAATCCAAGGTCTATGCGACCGATGCTCACCTTGGTGTCGAGAGCATTACCGATGAAATTGGCTGTTTGGCTACCAACGAAGGCTTGTACTGCCGGAATATTCAGCAGCACTACGATACTAAGATACAGAGCGCAGAGTGTCCATATCGTGGCATTTATTATAGTCTTCAGTCTTTTCATTTGTAAACACCATTTTACAAATTGTGGTCAATAATTTTGCAAATGGTCTACAAAATTACAAATTTACTTGTTTACGAGCAACAAACGAAGTTATTTTTATCATTTTTTCCTATTTATTCTGTAATTTTGCAGCTATCAAGCATAGAGAATAATAATTATCCTTATTAATATATAGTTATGATCAGAAATTTTGAGACGCACAAGGGATTAGACATTTCGCTCGTAGGTCAGGCCGAAATGCGAAAGGCTGTTGTGTCGCCTATTGGTGACTTTGCCCTTGTTCCCGACGACTTTGCCGGTGTTGTCCCCAAGGTTGTTGTTAAGGAGGGTGAAAAGGTGTTGGCAGGCGATGCTTTGTTTGTCAACACGAATTTCCCTGAGGTGAAATTCGCTTCTCCTGTCAGCGGTACCGTTAGTGCCGTTGTTCGTGGCGACCGCCGCAAAGTGATGAGTATTAAAGTTACTGCCGACGCAGAGCAGCAGTATCGTGACTTCGGTAAGCTTGACTTGGCTTCTGCCGATGCACAGAAGGTAAAAGATTTATTACTCGAAGCAGGCTTGTTTGGTTATATCAACCAGTTGCCTTTTGCTGTTTCTACAACACCAGACACAAATCCTAAGGCTATTTATGTTTCTGCATTCCGCGACATGCCTTTAGCTGCCGACTTTGAGTATGAACTCGAAGGACAGGAGGCTGACTTTCAGGCTGGTATCTCGGCTCTTGCTAAGATTGCTAACGTGAATGTTGGCATTGGCAAGAACAGCAGCAACAAACTTTGGGATGGTTTAAAGGATGCTCAGGTTAATCGCTTTGTAGGTCCTTGTCCAGCAGCCAATGTTGGTGTGCAGATTAATCATATTGACCCTGTAAACAAGGGCGAAGTGGTTTGGACTGTTGACCCTGTAGCTGTATTGTTTATCGGACGTTTGGTTAACAACGGTCATGTAGACCTTACTCGCTTGGTTGCTGTAGCTGGCGCGGAAATCAAAACTCCTGAATATGCAGAAGCCTTGGTTGGTACACCTTTGTGTATGATACTTAAAGGAAAACTAAAACGCGAGAATGGCATCAGAATTATTAATGGCAATCCTTTGACAGGTCGTAAGGCTACTGCAGACGACTTCCTTGGTGCTCATACTTCTGAGGTTTGCGTTATCCCTGAGGGTAACGATGCAGACGAGATGTTTGGCTGGATAATGCCACGTCTAAATCAGTTCTCGGCTAACCATAGCTATTTCTCATGGCTCTTCGGAAAGCGCAACTACAATATCGATGCACGTATCAAGGGTGGCAAGCGCCACATGATAATGAGCGGCGAATACGACAAGGTGTTGCCAATGGATATCTATGGCGAATATCTTATCAAGGCCATCATCGCAGGTGACATCGACCGCCAGGAGCAGCTTGGTATCTACGAGGTTTCTCCAGAAGACTTCGCTGTGGCTGAGTTTGTATGCTCTTCAAAGCTTGAACTGCAAGACATCGTGCGCAAGGGTCTCAATATTTTGAGAAAGGAAAGCTAAACACATATCATAACTTTAATTTATTTAATCATGTCATTACGTAAATATCTCGATAAAGTAAAACCTACTTTCGAAGAGGGTGGAAAGTTGCATGCCTTTCGTAGTGTCTTCGACGGCTTTGAGACTTTTCTCTTTGTGCCTAACGACACAGCAAAGAGTGGTGTAAACATCCACGACGCCATCGACTCAAAGCGCATCATGAGTATCGTTGTGATAGCTCTGTTGCCAGCTTTGCTTTTCGGTATGTATAATGTGGGCTATCAGAATGCAGCACATGCTCAGGCTTTGGCTTCTACCTCATTTGTTGAAATGTTCCTCTATGGAGCTTTGGCTGTATTGCCAAAAATCCTTGTTAGCTATATCGTTGGTCTTGGCATCGAGTTTGCTTGGGCACAATGGAAGGGTGAGGAAATTCAGGAAGGTTACCTCGTTTCCGGTATCATCATTCCTATGATTGTTCCTGTAGGCTGCCCTTTGTGGATGCTCGCCATTGCAGTAGCCTTTGCCGTAGTTATCGGTAAGGAGATTTTTGGTGGAACAGGTATGAACATCTTCAACGTGGCTCTCGTGGCTCGTGCATTCCTCTTCTTCTCTTATCCTACTAAGATGAGTGGTGATCAGGTTTGGATTGCCAACGACACTATCTTTGGTCTTGGTCATGTGGCTGTCGACTCTACCACAGGTGCTACACCTCTTGGTCAGCTTGCTGCTGGTACCGACATCACAGCTTCGCTTCAGGATATGATTCTTGGTTTCATCCCTGGTAGTATTGGTGAAACAAGCGTTGTAGCTATCGCTATCGGCGCCGTAATCCTTTTGTGGACAGGCATCGCTTCTTGGCGCACCATGTTTAGCGTTATCGCAGGTGGAGCTATTGCAGCCGTAATCTTCCAGGCTACCGATATGTGTGCTATCGCTTGGTATGAGCACCTTGTTTTGGGTGGTTTTGCTTTCGGAGCAGTCTTCATGGCTACCGACCCTGTGACAAGCGCACGTACTAATACTGGTAAATATATCTATGGCTTCATGATAGGCGCTTTGGCTATCATCATCCGCGTTATGAACCCTGGTTATCCAGAGGGTATGATGCTCGCCATATTGTTTGGCAACATGATGGCTCCGCTCATCGACCACTATGTTGTTGAGGCTAATGTTAGCAAGCGAATGAAGCGAATTCAGAAGTAAACACCATTAATAGCGTATAATCATGAATACAAATAAGAATTCCTACATTATTATATATAGTGCTATCTTGGTTGTTGTTGTAGCGTTTCTCCTTGCCTTTGTTTATTCGGCATTGAAACCACAGCAGGATATCAATGTGGCACTCGACAAGAAGAAGCAGATACTCGCTTCGCTCAACATCCGCGACCTTAGCGATGCTGATGCTGCAGCTAAATATACTGAGGTTGTAGAGTGCGACGAGATTATCGATACCAACGCTACTGTTATCAATAAAGGCGAAAAGGGTGGCGAAAACGCAGGCTTTAAGCTTAATAGTGCTGACCTCAAAGAGGGTAAGCTTGCAGTATATGTCTGCAATGTTGATGGCGAAAAGAAATATGTAATCCCTGTATACGGTATGGGTCTTTGGGGCTCTATCTGGGGTTATATTGCTCTCGATGCTGACAAGAACACCATCTATGGCGCATATTTCGACCATCAGGGCGAGACAGCCGGACTTGGTGCAGAAATCAAGGATAGCAAGGCTTGGCAAGACCTTTTCAAGGGAAAGAAGATTTTCTCTGCCGATGGTGCTGCCGTAGCTATAGCTGTTAAGAAAGCAAGCGACGTTAAGAATCCAGCTTCTGAGGTTGATGCCGTTACTGGTGCTACTCTCACCTCTGATGGCGTGTCGCTTATGCTTCAGGAGTGTTTCAGTAAGTATGTCACATTTTTAAAGAAATAAGATTTTAAGTTATGAGCTTATTTTCAAAACAAAATAAGGAAGTATTTACCAGTCCTCTGAACCTCAACCATCCTATCTTGGTTCAGGTGCTTGGTATCTGTTCCGCATTGGCCGTGACTTCACAGCTGAAGCCAGCCATCGTGATGGGACTTGCGGTAACTGTGATTACAGCATTCTCGAATGTTATCATCTCTATCATCCGCAACACCATTCCTACTCGTATTCGTATTGTCGTACAGCTCGTTGTTGTTGCCGCTTTGGTAACCATCGTTAGCCAAGTGCTCAAAGCCTTTGCTTATGATGTTAGCGTACAGCTTTCTGTCTACGTCGGACTTATCATCACCAACTGTATCCTTATGGGTCGTCTTGAGGCTTTCGCCATGACAAACAGTCCTTGGCCAAGCTTTATCGATGGTATCAGCAACGGTCTTGGCTATGCCATGATTTTGGTATTGGTAGGTGGTGTGCGCGAGTTCTTCGGTCGTGGTTCTTTGCTCGGCTTCCAGATCTTGCCAGATGCTGTCTACGATATGGGATATGTAAACAACGGTATGATGACAATGCCTGCTATGGCGTTGATACTCTTGGGATGTGTAATCTGGGTACATCGTGCCTTCTTTTATAAGGAGAAATAATTATGGAACATTTGGTTAGCTTATTTTTCAGGTCCATCTTCGTGGACAATATGATATTCGCTTTCTTCCTCGGCATGTGCTCATTCCTTGCCGTTTCAAAGAATGTGAAGACATCATTAGGTCTTGGCCTTGCCGTTACCTTCGTGTTGTTGGTAACTGTGCCTGTAGACTATCTTTTGCAGACTAAAATCTTGGGTCCAGACTGCCTCGTCGAGGGTGTCGACCTCTCATACCTTAGCTTCATCCTCTTTATTGCCGTTATCGCAGGTATCGTGCAGCTTGTAGAGATGGTTGTGGAGCGTTATTCTCCTTCGCTCTATGCAGCGTTGGGAATCTTCCTTCCTCTTATTGCCGTAAACTGTGCCATCATGGGTGCTTCGCTCTTCATGCAGCAGCGTATCAACCTTGACCCTTCCAACACCCAGTATATCGGCAATGTTGTAGATGCTTTGGTTTATGCTCTCGGTAGCGGTATTGGTTGGACTTTGGCTATCGTTGCTATGGGTGCCATCCGTGAAAAGATGGCTTATAGCGATGTTCCAAAACCTTTGCAGGGTCTCGGCATCACCTTCATCACCGTTGGTCTTATGGCTATGGCTATGATGTGTTTCTCTGGTCTTAAAATCTAATATTAGGAGGAGATAATAAATATGATACAATTCATTTTGACGAGTATAGGAGTATTTCTCTCTGTGATATTGCTCCTCGTAATAATTCTTCTTGTTGCTAAGCGCTACCTTTCACCAAGTGGTAATGTCAACATTACCGTGAATGGCGACCGCACTCTCTCTGTAGGTCAGGGCAACAACCTCATGGCAACACTCAACGAGAATGGCATCTTCTTGCCTTCTGCGTGTGGCGGTAAGGCTTCGTGCGGACAATGTAAGGTGCAGGTGCTCGAAGGTGGTGGCGAAATTCTTGATTCCGAGAAGCCTCACTTCAGCCGTAAGGAAATCAAAGACCATTGGCGCTTAGGATGCCAATGTAAGGTAAAGGGCGACATGAGCATTCGTGTGCCTGAGAGCGTGCTTGGAGTTAAAGAGTATGAGTGTACTGTTATCTCGAACAAGAACGTGGCTACCTTTATCAAGGAGTTTAAGGTGCAGCTTCCTAAGGGTGCCCACATGGACTTCCTCCCTGGTTCTTATGCTCAGATTAAGATTCCTACATTCAGCATCGACTATGATAAGGATATCGACAAAGAGCTCATTGGCGACGAGTATCTGCCAGCATGGAAGAAGTTTGGTCTCTTCCCATTGAAGTGTGTGAACACAGAGCCTACCATCCGTGCTTACTCTATGGCTAACTATCCTGCCGAGGGTGATGTATTTATGCTTACCGTGCGTATCGCTACACCTCCTTTCAAGGCCGACCGTAGTGGCTTTATGGATGTTAACCCAGGTATCGCTTCTTCATACATCTTCACTTTGAAACCAGGCGACAAGGTTATCATGAGTGGACCTTATGGCGATTTCCATCCTCATTTCGACTCTAAGCGCGAGATGATTTGGGTAGGTGGTGGTGCCGGTATGGCTCCTCTCCGTGCACAGATTATGCACATGACAAAGACTCTCCACACCAAGGATCGCGAAATGCACTATTTCTATGGTGCTCGTGCGCTCAACGAGGTGTTCTATCTCGACGACTTCTTGCAGCTTGAGAAGGAGTATCCTAACTTCCATTTCCATCTCGCTCTCGACCGTCCTGATCCTGCAGCCGATGCAGCTGGAGTTAAGTATACCGCAGGCTTCGTTCATCAGGTTATGTACAACACATACCTCAAAGACCACGAGGCTCCTGAGGATATCGAATACTACATGTGTGGTCCTGGTCCAATGTCAAAGGCCGTTGTGGGTATGCTTGATTCTCTCGGCGTAGAACCAGAGTCTATTATGTATGATAACTTCGGTGGATAAATCAAAACCACAATAAACTTATAGCAAACATTAACAAAGCTGCTGATTTTCAGCAGCTTTGTTGCGTTTATAAATAAAAACGCAAGATTATGAATTCTGAGATACTAAAGATAGCTATACCCTCAATAGTTTCTAACATCACGGTACCGTTGTTGGGACTGATAGACGTTATGATAGTTGGCCACATGGGCAATGCTGCCTATATTGGCGCTATAGCTATTGGTAGCATGATATTTAATGTTATTTGCTGGGTGTTCGGCTTCTTACGAATGGGCACAAGCGGTATGGCATCGCAGGCTTATGGCAAAGGCGATGATAAGGGAGTTGCAAACATCCTTGTTAGATCGTTGCTCATAGGCTTAGGCATAGGTATGCTGTTTGTGGTGATGCAGCCAATAGTGCGTTGGGCTGCTATGGCGGCAATGGCTCCTCAAGCCGACGTATTGCCGTATGCTTGTACTTATTTCGATATTTGCATTTGGGGTGTGCCTGCTATGCTCGGACTATATGGTCTGAATGGATTTTTCATTGGCGTACAGAATACTAAGGTGCCAATGATGGTGTCGATATTCCAAAATGTGGTGAATATCGTGTGTAGTCTAAGTTTCGTTTATCTCTTAGGAATGAAGGTTGAGGGAGTGGCTCTTGGCACTCTCGTAGCTCAATATTCAGGCTTCGCTCTCTCGCTATGGTTGCTCAAGAGGCAGTACGGCGAATATGTGAAGAAATGTAGCCTTGAGGCTGTTAAGGCAAAAGACGAGATGAAGAGATTCTTTGTGGTGAATGGCGATATTTTTGTGCGCACGCTATTCCTTGTGGCTGTCAACTTCATGTTTACTGCTACAGGTGCCAAGCAGGGTGCCGTGGTTTTGGCAGTAAACACTCTGATGTATCAGTTTTTCACCTTCTTCTCGTATGTCATGGATGGTTTCGCCTATGCAGGCGAAGCTGTGGGTGGAAAATATTATGGAGCAGGCAAAGAAGCAATGTTCCGTAGTACGGTGCGCCACCTCTTTGGGTGGGGCTTGCTCCTTTGCCTGATTTATACTATGTTTTATATCGTGTGTGGAGGAGGAATAATGCAACAGCTCTCTGACGATGCAATTGTGATTGCAGCCTCGGCAACCTATATGCCTTGGGTATGGCTGATTCCCTTTGCTGGCATGGCGGCTTTTATCTGGGATGGACTATATATCGGCATCACAGCAAGTCGTGGCATGCTCATCTCGTCATTGGTGGCAGCAGTAGTTTTCTTCCTTGTTTATTTGTGCCTGTTCCCCTCGTGGGGCAACCATGCGCTATGGCTTGCACTCTTGCTCTTCCTTTTTGTTAGAGGAACTGTGCAAACTCTTATGTGGCGCAAGATTATTCGTTCAAGAGGAATTGCATAAACTGCATAAGATTACACACTCAAGAGGAATTGCTTAAACGCAGAGAAGTCGGCAGCCATTTCCAACGATTGCTTCTTGCCCTTCATAAAGTCTGCAAGGCGAGTAGGAATCTCGATATCGGTAGAGAGTATGGCATCCACCTTCTCCTTGAACTTCGCAGGGTGAGCAGTTTCGAGGAATACTCCGGTTTCACCCTCCTTCAGATTATCTTTCAAGGCCTGATATCCGCATGCTCCATGAGGATCGAGCACGTAGCCTGTTTGCTCGTAGCATTTCTTCATGGTGGCAGCAATCTCGTCGTCGCTATAAGTAGCGCCCGATATGTGGTTACAGATTTCAGCATGCGACGACTTGTAAAGGTCGAGTATGCGTGCAAAGTTGCTTGGGTCGCCCACGTCCATAGCGTTGGCTATAGTCTGAATACTTGCCTTTGGCGAATAAATGCCCGAAAGCAGATAGTTGTAGAAGATGTCGTTGGCATTGTTGGCTGCAATAAAATTCATTATTGGCAATCCCATGCGCTGCGCAAAGAGTCCGGCTGTGATATTGCCGAAGTTGCCACTTGGCACACAGATAGTCAGGTTGTCTGCTTTGCCCAACTTCTTAGCCTGTGCATAGGCATTGAAATAATAGAATGCCTGAGGCAGGAAGCGTGCCACGTTGATAGAATTGGCAGAAGTAAGGTTCATGTGGCCTTGCAACTCTTCATCCATAAACGCACTCTTCACCAAAGCCTGGCAGTCGTCGAATACTCCATCAACCTCGATGGCTGTGATGTTTTTGCCAAGAGTGGTAAACTGGCTCTCCTGAATCTTGCTCACTTTTCCTTTAGGATAGAGCACATAGACATGTATGCCATCAACGCCAAGGAAACCGTTTGCTACGGCAGAACCTGTATCGCCCGATGTTGCTACGAGCACGTTGACTTGCTCTTTGCCTTCGCGCTTAATGAAATAGCGAAGCAAGCGAGCCATGAAGCGTGCGCCAACATCCTTGAAGGCGAGGGTAGGACCATGGAAGAGTTCAAGCGAATAGATGTTGTCTTCCACCTTTACGATAGGAGTTTCGAAAGCCAAAGTATCTAATACGATTTCGCGTAGCGACTCGGCATCTACGTCGTCGCCGAAGAAGTTGTGTGCCACCTGATATGACATTTCTTGGAAACTCATGTTTTCGATATTGTCGTAAAACTCTTGTGGCAATGGACGTATCTCTTGTGGCATGTAGAGTCCCTTGTCTGGAGCAAGTCCGCGAACTACTGCCTCTTCGAGTGTGGCAAGTGGAGCCTTGCCGTTGGTGCTATAGTATTGCATGGTTGTATTATTTTATATTCATAAATGCTTGCATAAACTCCTGCAAGTGGAGTAGGCCGTAGAAGCCAGAAACGCAAGCCACTTCGTCGTAGGTTTCTACATCGTCGGGAGTGATACCTGGATACCAAATGCTGAAAGGCACAGGCTCATCCTGATGTGTGCGCAATTCTACTGGAGTAGGGTGGTCGGGCATAACGGCTATGCATACAGGCTCATCCCATTTCGAAACCTCCTCGTAGATAGGCTTCACGATGCGAGAATCGAGGTTGCGTATGGTCTTCAACTTCAGCTCAAGGTCGCCATCATGTCCTGCCTCGTCGCTTGCTTCGATATGCAGAAACACGAAGTCGTCGGTTTTTAGAGCTTCGATAGCAGCCTGCGCTTTGCCTTCATAGTTGGTGTCGGCAAGTCCGGTTGCACCCTCAACGATAATGTTTCTTAGTCCTGCATAATGTCCTATGCCGCGAATCAAGTCGACAGCAGAGATTACGGCACCTCGCTTCACCTCAGGATACAGTTCCATCAGCGTTTTCATCGAAGGGCGATAGCCGCCACTCCATGGCCAAATGCTGTTAGCCTTCTCTTCGCGATTAGCGTTGAAAGGATGCTTTGCAAGTAGTTCTTGTGAGCGCAATATCAAGTCGTTGATGAGGTCGGCAGTCTCTTGTGGAGTCATTCTTCCTTCCTCCTTTTGGTCGCCATCAGGCGAATATCCCTCTTCAGGCTTCACCATTAGCTCTCGCCAAGGCTCGTTAGGATGGTCGTGAGGAGGTGCGCATACTATATGCTTGCTTGCGTTCTTTATCACCAGCAGATGTCTGTATTGTATGCCTGTGATGAAATGGATGTTGTCGTTGCCGAGTTGTTTGTCGAGATATTTTATCAGCATGTCGCCCTCTTCTGTTGTGAGGTGGCCGCCATGATGATTTTTTATTAAGCCATTTTCCAGTTCTATGATGTTGCAGCGTATAGCCATGTCTTCATCAGCCATATTGTAGCCAATGCTTGCCGCCTCTAATGGTCCACGACCCTCGTAAACGGCGTTGAGATCATAGCCGAGGATGGCGGTATTGGCAACCTCGCTACCAGGCAGAAATCCCTTTGGTATAGTAGAAAGTCGGCCTGAGCGTCCCATACGTGCGAGCATATTCATATATGGAGTGTCGGCATATTGCAGCAGAGTTTTTCCGCCCAATCGTTCCACCTTGTGGTCGGCCATGCCGTCGCCTAATATAATAATGTGTTTCATGTTGTGTGTCCTCCTTTGCTATTAAATATTTGCGATAGACATAATATTTGCAAACACACCAGCCGCTGTTACACTTGCTCCAGCGCCGTAGCCTTGAATCTGCATAGGATATTCTTTATAACGCTCTGTGGTTAGGAGCACGATGTTGTTGCTTCCCTCGAGGTTGTAGAAAGGATGGTTGCGGTCAACGGCCTTTAGTGCCACGTTCACCTTGCCTCCGTCCATAGTAGCCACGAAGCGCCAACGTTTGCCTTCTGCTTCAAGCTCCTTGCGGCGAGCCTCGAAGTCGGCATCAAGAGCAGGAAGATTCTTCCAAAAATCTTCCAATGAACCTTGGAAATATTCCTCAGGCACAAAGAGGTGTTTTTCAACATCCTCTTGCTCCACTCTGTAGCCAGCCTCGCGAGCCAAGATAACAAGCTTGCGCACCACGTCAGTACCGCTAAGGTCGATGCGAGGGTCAGGCTCGCTATAGCCTTGCTCTTTAGCCAAACGCACGGTTTCTGAGAATGGAACTTCGGCAGATATGGCATTGAATATGAAGTTTAGAGTGCCACTCAGCACAGCCTCTATGCGCAATATCTTGTCGCCAGAATTGCAGAGGTCGTTGATGGTGCCGATGATAGGAAGTCCTGCTCCCACATTTGTTTCGAAGCGGAACTTCACACCACGCATCATAGCTGTGGTCTTGAGTTTCAGATAGTCTTCGTATTTCGATGAAGCAGCAATCTTGTTGGCTGCTATCACACTAACGTTGTGCTCCAAGAACGACTGGTAGAGTAGTGCCACATCCTTTGATGCTGTGCAGTCTACGAATACCGAGTTGAAGATGTTCATAGAGAGTATTGTGTCGCGAAGCTTCTCAGGCGAGCTTGGCTCAGAAGCCTGAAGCTGCTCGCGATAGTTGTCAAGGTCCAAACCTTCGCGGCAGAATATGGCGTTGTGCGAACTTGCTATTCCCACCACGTTGAGCTTCAGTCGTGAGTGCTCTTTCAGCTCCTCATATTGTGAGCGAATTTGCTCTATGAGCTTGCTTCCTACGGTGCCCACACCACAGATGAAGAGGTTCAAGACCTTATATTCCGAGAGGAAGAAAGAGTCGTGGAGCACGTTGAGCGACTTGCGCAGATACTTGCCGTCGATAACAAACGATATGTTTGTCTCTGATGCACCCTGCGCACAAGCAATAACGCTGATACCGCTACGGCCTAAAGTGCCGAATAACTTACCTGCAATACCAGGAGTGTGCTTCATGTTTTCGCCTACGATGGCTATTGTTGCCAATCCGCTTTCAGCGTGCATAGGGAACATGGCACCTGTTTCAATCTCCTTAGCAAATTCGTTGTTCAGCACGTTTACAGCCTTCTCTGCATCCTGGTCGCGAACACCAATAGAAGTAGAGTTTTCTGATGATGCCTGCGAAACGAGGAACACGCTTATGCCTTGTTGAGCAAGAGCGGTGAAGATACGGCGGTTGACACCAATAACACCAACCATCGAAAGGCCAGTAACTGTTATAAGTGTGGTGCCGCTGATGCTTGAGATACCCTTGATAGGCTTTAGATTGTTTTCAATCTTTTGCTTGATGATGGTACCGTCTGATTCAGGGTTAAAGGTGTTTTTCACCCTGATAGGAATGTTCTTCACACACACAGGGTATATTGTAGGAGGATAGATAACCTTTGCACCAAAGTTGCAAAGCTCCATAGCCTCGATATAGCTAAGTTCGTTGATGGTGTAGGCTGTCTTTATAACCTTAGGGTCGGCGGTCATAAAGCCATCCACGTCTGTCCATATCTCAAGCACTTCTGCATTCAGCGCTGCTGCAATAATGGCTGCAGTATAGTCGCTACCGCCACGACCGAGGTTTGTTATCTCCTTTGAGTCGCGGTCGCTTGATATGAATCCTGGAACGAGAGAAATTCGTGGCAAATCGCTGAAAGTCTTTGTCACGAGTTCTGTAGTAAGTTCTGCATCCAATACGTGCTTACCATTCTTGTCTACGGTTTTGATAAATTCGCGAGAGTCGTACCACTTTGAACCTTTCACCAAAGTGGAAACAATGAGCGAGCTCAAGCGTTCGCCATAGCTAACTATAGCGTCGGAAGTTTTTTCGCTAAGATCGTGGATTAGAAAAACACCAAAGTAGATGCTGCGAAGTTGGTCTAATAATGCATCTACCTTTATAAATAAGTCTTCGCGTGCTTTGGTGTCGGTGATGATAGTGTCTATCATCTTATGGTGTCTGTCTACCATGGCGTCGAATTCTGTTTTCCACTCTTCGTCGCCAGCAACAGCCAACTTTGATGTTGCGATGAGCTTGTCGGTGATGCCACCGAGGGCGCTCACTACTATTACTACTGGTTGTTTCTTTGCCTCGTTTTCTACAATCTGCTTCAGACTGAGAATGCTCTTCACGGAACCTACAGATGTTCCTCCGAATTTTAATACTTTCATATTGTTTTTAGTGTTTGCGTGGTGATAAAAGACGGCTTTCAGCCATCCTTGCCATCACAGGTAATGCTCTGATACCCCTGAAACAAACAGGGCTGTAACCGAACTTGGGCGCAAAAATACAAATAAATATCTTCATTGCCAACGTTTTTTCAAGGAATTTGCGTAATTTTGCGCTTAGAATATCATATTATGAAACATTTTGCAATAACTATACCATTTTTGCTTACGCCTTTTCTCTATTCTCACGCTCAGAAAAGACAGGCTGCAGAGTACTTTATGGATATACCTATTTATATAGACTCCATTCAGGCTACTCTCGATTATCCTATGGCGTGGCGCCATATGAAAGATTCTGTTAGCTTCGATACTTGGCGACAAGAGGCTCGTCAAAAGGTGATGGAATGTATGGGACCTATGCCGCCAAGAGCCGACAGCTGGGATATGAAGCTGTTGGCTGAAGAACAACGCAATGGCTATAAGGCTATGAAGGTGGAGATAGCGTTGAGCAGATGGTATAGGGTAGTGGCTTATATCCTGAAACCTGATGGCGAAGGCAAACATCCTGCCGTAAACTTGCTCCACGACCATGGCGCACATTTATATATAGGTAAGGAAAAAATGATAAAACCTATTGCCGAAGAGCCTGCTGTGGTTGAGGATGCCGACAAGTGGGCAAAGCAAATCTACGAGGGACAATTCCTTGGTGACTATCTTGCTCAGCATGGCTATGTAGTGATGAGTATTGATGCTCCGCTCTGGGGAGAACGTGGTAGAAAAGAGGGTGTCGACCGCAAACGATATGATATCATTGCAGGCAACATGATGATGCTCGGACAAAATCTCTGCGCTTATATGCACTATGATGATATTGCCTCTACCGACTTCCTTGCGTCGCTACCTTATGTCGATGCCAACAATATCGCAGCCGCAGGATGTTCGATGGGCGCTTATAGAGCGTGGATGCTCTCGGCATTGTCAGACAAAGTGAAGGCTATGTGTGCCGTATGCTGGATGGTTACTACCGATGTTCAGCTTACCACACGTTATGGCAGAAAAGAAAATGGCGGATTTGCCAACTGTATACCTGGTCTTCGCCTCTTCCTCGACTATCCCGACATAGCATCCTTGGCAGCACCAAAACCGTCGCTCTTCATAGCTGGCGATAGCGACAAGCTGTTTCCGCTCGATGGTGTGAGGAAAGCTTATTCCATCATGCACTCAGTATGGAAGGATGCTGGTAGCGAGAGCAATCTCGAAACTCATATCGAGGCTCAACCTCATGAGTGCAACATTAAAAACCAAAAAGCAATTCTCGATTTTTTAGATAAAAACATAAAATGACTTACGAATATCAATTAAGAGTTCTGCCACAACAGGCAGCTTCAGAACAGTCGATAGCAGAATATGTGGCAAAAGATAAAGGCTTAGACGTGAGAACGATAAATGCCGTAAGGGTGTTGAAACGCAGCATCGATGCTCGTCAGCGCACCATCTTTGTCAATCTCAAAGTGAGAGTCTATGTCAACGAGATGCCTGAGGATGATGCCTATCAGCATACGGAATATCCCGACGTTAGCGGCAAACCACAGGTGATAGTAGTGGGCGAGGGTCCTGGCGGACTTTTCGCTTCTTTGCGACTCATCGAACTTGGCTTGCGTCCTATAGTGCTTGAGCGCGGCAAGAATGTGCACGACCGCAAGATAGACCTTGCAAACATCACCAAAACTCAGAAGGTGGATGGCGAGAGCAACTATTGCTTTGGCGAGGGTGGTGCTGGTGCCTATTCTGATGGTAAACTATATACTCGCAGCAAGAAGCGTGGACCAATAGAAAAGATTCTTAATGTGTTTTGCCAGCATGGTGCTTCCACATCTATCCTTGCAGATGCTCATCCTCATATCGGCACCGACAAATTGCCTGGAGTGATAGAGAGTATGCGCAACACAATATTGCGTTGCGGAGGCGAAGTTCACTTCATGACAAAGATGACGCATATCATCACTCAGGGCGACAAGACCATTGGCGTAAAGGCAATAAACCTTCAGACTGGTGGCGAAGAAACATATCATGGTCCGGTGATTCTCGCCACAGGCCATAGCGCTCGCGATGTTTATCGCCTTCTTGTAGGCTCTGGTATCGAGGTTGAGGCCAAGGGCATTGCCGTAGGTGTGCGTCTTGAACATCCTGCCGAACTCATTGACCAAATACAATACCACAACCGCAATGGCAGAGGCAAATATCTGCCTGCTGCCGAATATTCATTCGTCACTCAGGTTGATGGCCGTGGCGTTTACTCATTCTGCATGTGCCCTGGTGGTTTCGTTATTCCTGCCGCCACAGGTCCTGAGCAGATAGTGGTAAATGGTATGAGCCCTGCCAACCGTGGCACAAAATGGAGCAATTCGGGTATGGTGGTAGAAGTGCGCACCGAAGATATCGAGGGCGACGACCCTCTGCGCATGCTCACATTCCAAGAAGAATTGGAGCGCAACTGCTGGCAGCAAGGCAACATGCGCCAAACAGCACCTGCGCAGCGTATGGCCGACTTCGTGAATGGTCGCCTTAGCTACGACCTGCCACGCTCAAGCTATGCTCCAGGTTTGATATCCAGTCCGTTACACTTTTGGATGCCAAAGTTTGTTGCCTCACGTCTGCAACAGGGATTCAAGGATTTCGGTCGTCGTAGTCATGGCTTCCTCACCAACGAGGCATTGCTTATAGCTGTAGAAACTCGCACGTCGAGCCCAATCCGCATAGTTCGCTCCAACGAAACCCTCCAGCATGTACGCCTGCAAGGCTTGTTCCCATGTGGCGAAGGTGCAGGCTATGCAGGTGGCATCGTGTCGGCAGGAGTCGATGGCGAACGTTGTGCAGAGATGTGCGCACTCTATGTTGCTTCAGCCCAAAACTAAAGCAAAATAGCTACACATTCTCTATTTCAATGAGTTAAAAGAAATAAAAAACCTTAAAAGCATTAATTCTTTTACTAAATGTTTTGCAGGTTCGGGAAATATTTGTAATTTTGCACCCTGTTTGGAATAAGTATCAAAAAACGAAAACAAAATTTAAACATAGCAATGTCTAAGATTTGTCAGATTACAGGTAAGAAGGCACAGATAGGTTGTAATGTGTCTCACTCAAAGCATCGCACAAAGCGTTCCTTTGACGTTAACCTTTTCAGCAAGAAATTCTACTATGTAGAAGAGGAGTGCTGGATTTCACTTAAGATCAGCGCTGCTGGTCTCCGTCTTATTAATAAAGTTGGTCTTGACGCAGCTCTTAAGCAGGCAGTTGCCAAGGGTTATTGCGATTGGAAGGACATTAAAGTTATAGGAGATTAATTACCATGGCAAAGAAAGCTAAAGGCAATAGGGTACAGGTTATCCTCGAGTGCACTGAAATGAAGAACAGTGGTCTTCCAGGAACAAGCCGTTACGTTACCACAAAGAATCGCAAGAACTCTCCTGAGCGTCTTGAGTTGATGAAGTATAACCCAATCCTTAAGAAGATGACTCTTCACAAGGAGATTAAGTAATAAAGGAGATTTAAACTATGGCTAAGAAAGCGGTCGCTACCCTCCACGAAGGTTCTACCGACGGACGTGCATACACAAAGGTTATCAAGATGGTTAAGAGTCCTAAGACTGGTGCTTACATCTTCGATGAGCGTATGGTTCGTAATGAGGATGTTAAGGACTTCTTTAAGAAGTAAGAATTGCATTATTCTATTATAATAAAGTCGCATGTCGTTAAGGCATGCGACTTTTTTGCGTTATTATGCCACGGTTTTTGTGCGTTAATATGCCACGGTTTTTGTGAGCTGATGATATTTTTATCGATAAAAACTTGGAAATGTCGATCAAATTGTTTAAGTTTGCCAATGATAACTTATTGCTAACCATCGGTGGATGACATTATTGTCGAAACCATAAACTCTTATTTGCTATGGATAGACGTGAACGATTTGTAATTACTGTCAACAGACAGTTTGGTACTGGCGGTCATGAGATAGCTGCCGAGCTTGCAAAAAGATTGGAAGTAAAACTCATAGACAAGCAGATATTGACGGCCGTGGCTCATAAGTTTAACCTTACAGAGTCGGAGGCTGCCGAGTTAGAAAACAAACGACCATCGTGGTGGGAGGACTTCTCGATGTTCTATAAGTCGTTTGTCTCTGTAAACGAATATAAGGTGGTGGATCGCGAAGTTACGAGTCGCCAACTATTTTATGCTCAAGCTTCAGAGATGAAACGCATTGCCGAAGAAGAGAGCTGCGTGGTTGTTGGTCGCTGTGGCTTCGATGTTTTCAAAGCTCATCCTAACAAGCTGCGCATATTCCTTCATTCTTCGTTAGACCGTCGTATAGCGAGAATCAAGGAGCGCTACGATGTTGACGAGGAGAAAGCGCGAATCCTTATCGAAGACAACGACTACACTCGCGAACTATACACCAAGACTTTCACTGGCAAAGACTGGTATGATAGCCGCAACTACGACATTGCCCTCGACGTAACCAAGTTTGGTGTCAATGGCGCTGTTGACTTCCTCATGCGCTTTATTGATGAGTAATGGCATAGGACATAATAATAAGGGCGGATGCAAACAACATTGCATCCGCCCATTTTTTTCCCGCAGATTAATTATTCTTCACCTCTTCGAGTGCCTTCACCCAATTAGTGTCGAGCGAGAAGCGAGTTAGGTAGGTGTCGTTGTTCACGTATGATTGCACCACCTCGAGGTCGGTGTCGTTGAACAAAGGGTTGTTCAATGATGCTGCGCGAAACTCTTTTCCTACAAGATCCTTCGACTCTGGAGTCTTAGCTTCAGCAAGTTGCTTGATGTAGAGATTCACAAATTCATACATGGCGTATGCTTGCTCGTTCACCATCTTGATATTTTTGTTAATAGCCTCCTTGTCCTTAGGATTGCCAGCCACAATATCGCGAATCTTCATTTTCATATAGTCTACTGCGTTTACTTTGAAGTAGGCTACGCGGCGCACTTGCACGTCTTGCTTTGGGTCGTCGACCACGGCTTTAGAAATTCGCTTTATCTCGTTAGCCACTTCCTGTGCCTTTGCTTGTCCTACCATCATCAATGCGATGGCAATGACGAAAAATAACTTTTTCATATACCAATTATTCATTAACCATTATCAATTAAACTTTAGCCTTTATAAATAGCCTCGTTTTGTCATGAGTCTAATTACTCCCCTCCCTTTTGTGGAGGGGTTGGGGGAGAGGCTGTCCCTACACCTGCCTCTTCAGGAATATGCTATGGTCTATGCATGGAGGCAGTTCCTCTTTATAGTGTGTCACCATGATAAGAGTTTTGCCTGGTCGCTGACAGAAAGTATTTATAACTTCCTTCACCAGCTTTCGGTTTTTGTTGTCCAAACCATGCAACGGCTCGTCTAATATCAGCAGCTCAGGGTCTCTGACGAAAGCACGGGCAAGGAGCACAAGGCGCTGCTCGCCCGACGAGAGCTTCATAAAGCTGCGATCCTCTATTCCTTCCAGTCCGAATATGTTCAACCAGAAGCGGCATTGCTCATACTCCGACTCCTCAGGTCTAACATATAGTCCGATGGAATCTTTCAGTCCGCTCGCCACAATTCGTATGCAAGGCATATCGCGCTGATATGAGCGGTGCATCTCGGGCGACACATATCCTATATGCTTCTTTATATCCCAGATGCTCTCGCCAGTACCACGCTCATGGTCGAAGAGCGTGATGTTGCAAGCATAGCTCTGTGGATTGTCGGCACATACGAGGCTTAGCAGCGTCGACTTTCCTGCGCCATTCTGTCCCGACAGCGCCCATCGTTCGCCGTTGTGGATAGTCCAGTCGAGGTCTTTCAATATTGTCCGCTCGCCATAAACGATGCTCACTTTATCCATCTTCACCACCACGTTGGCATTATAGTCGTTGTCTTTGTGTGGCAAAGCCAATATTGCCTCCGCCTTTTCTTTGCTCAGCACGCTCGTTGGCAATGGCTCTCTTGTGGCGAGATAATCCTCCTTAGTCATCTTTTCGCCTACAATCATATCCTTCACCTCAACGATATGTGTGATAAAAGGTGGAATGTCGTCTGATTTCGACAACACAAGAATTATCTGCAATGCACGCTCGTGGCTCAACTCCGTGAGCAGTTCTGTGAGCTGATGTCGGGTTTCGTCGTCAAGTCCGATAAATGGATTATCCATTATCAGCACCCTTGGTTCGGCAAAGAGCATTGTGGCGAGCTTAAACTTTCTTAGTTCGCCGCTCGACAGCAATATCACATACTTATCCAAGAAATGCTCCATGTGGAATAGCTTATAGATATGCTTCTGCCATTCTCTGCGCTCAGCCGTATCTTCGCCCGCCATGAGGAAAGCCTCTTCCAGCTTATCTTTGGCTGTAGGAGTTTCGGCATCTATCTCTTGCTGATTCCATCGTTGCTGCAAATAGTATGTGCGGTCGTTGTCGCCACCATAGGTATCGCGAAAGGTGATGTATTTGATATTGTCGCTCACCAATGGTTTGGTGCTTGGTGCAAAATCATATTCCGGGTCGTGCATCAGTAGTGGGTGTCTGCCCACGATGATGTCTACAAACATCGATTTGCCACCGCCATTAGGACCAACTATTGCTATATGTTCGCCATCTTCAGCCTGAAAGTTCACAGGCTTTGCCATTCGCCATTCGGGCATGCGAGTTACACCCTCTTTGATGTTTATTATCTTCTGCATTGTGTTTGTGTATTTCTTGTTATTCGTCGTTTTTAACTCTGCTTTGGTTTCTTGCCACAAAGTCTTTCCATCCTCTATAGTGGGTGTCGGCAACGGGTTTTCCCATCTGCATAAAATGGCAGTATGCAGCACCCAGGGCATCCGTGGCATCCATAAACTTCGGCATTTCGTCTTCTTTCAGGTGTAGCAGTCGCATCAGCATTCCTGCCACCTGCTCTTTGCTTGCCGAGCCATTTCCCGTTATCGCCATCTTAATTTTTAGTGGCGCATATTCATGAATGGGCACCGAGTGGCGTATGGCGGCAGCTATAGCCACGCCCTGCGCTCTGCCCAGCTTTAGCATCGACTGCACATTCTTGCCAAAGAAAGGTGCTTCGATAGCCATCTCGTCGGGCAGATAAGAGTCGATGATGCCCTTCACTCGCTCCGAAATCTTTCCCAGTCGCAGGTATGGGTCGCTAATCTTTCTGAGGTCTATCACGCCCATTGCCACCATCTCTGCCTTGTTGCCTATAGCCTTTATCACGCCATATCCCATCACGTTAGTTCCGGGGTCTATGCCGAGTATTATTTTTTCTGTTTTGTTTTTGCCGTTAGCAGGTATCATATTTCTATCTGTCAATATAAGGGTTGTGAGCCACCTCTTCGCCAATGCTTGTCTCCGGACCATGGCCAGGCAACAGCTTCACCTCGTCGGGCATTTGGCTAATCATTCTTAGGCTCTGTATTAGCATAAACATCGAGCCGCCCACAAAGTCGGTTCTGCCTATGCTTCCCTTAAACAATGTGTCGCCGCTGAACGCCACATTCTCCTCCTTGCAATAATAGAACACTCCGCCAGGCGAGTGTCCTGGAGTTTCTATCACCACAAACTTATGGCTACCAAATTCTATGGTGTCGTTTTCGCTCAGCAGTCTGCCTGCAGCAGGCATCTCAGCGTCTATGTTTGCTCCCACTATGGTCATTGCTTGGTCGCCGATGGTCTGCAGTAATCTTTCGTCTTTACGATGAATCTCAGGCTTCAGTCCAAACTCCTTGTATATGGTGTCGTTGCCAAAGTTGTGGTCAAAGTGTCCATGAGTAGCCACGAGGTGCATTGGTTTCAGGTTGTTTGTTCTGATATAGTCTACTATGGCCTGTCGCTCTTCGGGATAGAAGGCGCCACAGTCCACAATCATACATTCCTTAGTTTCGTCGCTCACAACATAGCAGTTTTCCTGCAACATATTGCAAGTGAATTTCTTTATATTCAGCATCGTTTTAATATATGTAATTGTCCTTATAGTTGTGTGTATGCCACGTATTTTTCTTTAAACCATTCTTCGTCGAAGAAATTGCTCAAAGGCGTTATCATTCCCGATTTGCCGAAAGGCTGCATCTCGCTCGTCAGGTCGCCACCCTTTAGACAGAAAATGCCGTTAGGATGCGAATTGCGCTGAGTTTTCGAAATATTCTTGCGCACAATCTTTACAAGGTCGGGTAGGGGCATCACGGCACGGCTCACCACAAAGTCGTATTTTCCTTTCTCCTCTTCGCCACGTTTGTGTTCTGCCACCACGTTGGTGAGCTTCAAAGCTGTAGCCACCTCGGTAGCCACTCTTATCTTCTTGCCTGTGCCGTCGATGAGCTTAAACTTCACCTCCGGAAACAGTATTGCCAACGGAATGCCAGGAAAGCCTCCGCCTGTGCCGAAGTCGAGAATCTCGCTGCCAGCCTTAAAGGTAATCTCTTTTGCTATGCCCAGCGAGTGGAGCACATGGTGTTCGTACAGATTGTCGATATCTTTGCGCGATATCACGTTTATCTTCGAGTTCCAGTCGCGATATAGTGCGTCGAGCATTTCGAATTGCTCCATCTGCTTATCGCTCAGATTTGGGAAATACTTCTTTATAATTTCAATCATTTCTACATTATTATATTTATATTCTATGCAAAGGTAATAAAACTTATTATCTTCGCTCGCCATTACCTCATTTTTTTTCAATAAATTGCAATTCTTTTCGCTTAATCGAAATTTTGCAGTAACTTTTAATAAGTTACGCTGCACTCAGAAATATCAAAATCAAAAACTGCGTTATTTGTTTTGATATTCCGTTCGTTTACAGTAACTTTGCAGAAAGTTTTAGATAATATTATTACATGCATAGACATATAGCATTGTTCGACCTTGATGGCGTGGTATTCGATACCGAGCCACAGTATACAATATTTTGGGGTAGCCAATTCAAGAAATACTATCCGCAAGAGCCTGGTCTTGAGCATAAGGTGAAGGGAATGACTCTTGTACAAATTTATGATATGTATTTCAACGACCAGCCACAAAAGCAGGCTGACATTACTCGCGAACTCAACGAGTTTGAAGTTAATATGAACTTTGAATATGTTGCTGGCTTTGAGCAGTTTATAACGAAACTACGCAGCATTGGTGTAAAGACAGCCGTTGTTACCAGTAGCAACCGCGAAAAGATGGATAACGTCTATGCCAAGCATCCTGAATTCAAAACATATTTCGATGAAGTGCTCACCAGCGAAGACTTCGCAAAGTCGAAGCCAGACCCCGACTGCTATCTCAAGGCGGCACAGAAGTTTGGTGCCAATGTCGACGAATGTGTAGGCTTCGAAGATAGCTTCAATGGCTTAAAGAGCTTGCAGGGAGCCAATATGGCTATCGTCGGTGTTGCCACAACAAACTCTCGCGAGGCTATTGCAGAATATGCCCACAAGGTTATCGACAACTATGTAGGCATCAATCCTTCTGACCTCTTCTTCGAATAAACACAAACTATTTTTTACAAAACAGACTTTTCAGATTGTTATGGATACACAAAACACACCTGTTCATCTGCGCCTGTGGCATCGCGACTTCTGGTTGCTATCGTTGGCCAACCTCATGTTGTCGTCGATGGTGTATATGCTTATACCCATCATACCGTCGCATCTGATGAAATATCATGGTTTCTCCACCTGCGAGGTGGGAGCCGTAGCCATATCCTACGCCATAGGCTTGTTTCTGCTTGGCGGTTTCACCTCGTATCTTGTGCAGCGCTATCGTCGTAATGTGGTGTGCATGTTCTCGATATTTGCGTTGACGCTCACCGTTAGCTCTATGTATTTCAATGAGCATCTGCCCATTTCTCACCACATAGGCATTTGGTTCGGATGCATAGTGGCATTGCTCATGGGTGCCCTGATGGGACTCGCCAAGATGACGCTTATGTCTACTCTCGTCATCGATACCAGCGAATCGTTTATGCGTACCGAGGCCAACTATATCTCGTCGTGGTTTGGCAGAGTGAGCCTTGCTGTTGGTGGTGCTATTGGGTTGATATGCAGCCAGTTTATGGATTATCGTTCAACCATTCTTGTGGCTTGCGCCATGGGTCTTTGCTCTATCTATTTTGTGCGTAGAGCCAAGTTCCCTTTCCGTGCTCCTGAAGACAATGTTTCGCTCTATTCCACCGACCGTTTCTTCCTTCTCCAGGGCTTTCCTCTCTTCCTGCTCCTCGCCATGGTAACAATGGCTGCAGGCTTGGTAGTGTCAACGGTCAACACCACGGAATTCTTCGGCTTTATGTTTGCAGGCTTCGTGCTCTCGATAATATCCGAGAAGGTAGTTTTCTCTGATGCCGATCTCAAGAGCGAGCCTATAACAGGTCTTATCTGCATGCTCCTTTCTCTTGCCATGTTGCTCATCAGCCAACTGCCAGTAGTCGACAAGATAGTGCCTGCGCTATTCGCCTTTGGAGTGGGCATCTTTGCCACACGCTTCATGCTCTTCCTTATCAAACTGTCGCGCCATTGTCAGCGTGGCACCAGTCAGAGCACCTACTTCTTGGCATGGGAATTTGGACTGTCTTCGGGCGTAGCCCTTGCCTACGGAGTGTTGAATGCCGACAAGACAAATATATACCTCGTGGCGGTAGGCCTGAGCATATTTGTGCTCTTGGCATACAATTTTCTTTTGCATCCTTGGTATATGTCTCACAGAAATAGATAATATTTTTGCCAAAAATGCGTTAATATAGATAATGAGAAATATATTTTGCAAAATATTCCTACCTACGCTTGCCGTAGCCCTTGGCGCAACAAGCTGTATGGACGACGACTCTTTCACACAGTCGTCGGCATATTCATTATCTATGTCCACCGACACCCTTTTGCTCGACACCACATTTTCTACCGTGCCCACACCCACCAAAACCTTTTGGGTTTACAATCGCTCTGGCAAAGGCTTGCGCCTTTCAAATGTGCGTTTACAACGTGGCAACCAGTCGGGATTTAGAGTAAATGTAGATGGCACTTACCTTGGTCAGCAGTCGGGATTTCAAACCTCAGATATCGAAGTGCGCAACAAAGACAGCATACGAGTTTTCGTTGAGCTCACTTCGCCAAAGAACGGACAATCCACCCCACAACTCGTAGAAGACAACCTCTTGTTTACCCTCGAGAGTGGACTGCAGCAGAAGGTGTGCCTACGCTCATGGTCGTGGGATGCCATATTGCTCCGCAATCTTCGCATTTCTTCCGACACCACGCTTGCCCAGGCTAAGCCTGTTGTGGTATATGGCGGCATCGTTGTCGACAGCCTTGCCACACTCACCCTGGCAGAAGGTCTAAACCTTTATTTCCATGGTGATGCAGGCATCACCGTCTATGGCACCCTCAGGAGCCTCGGCTCACAGTCTAACCCCGTTGTGCTACGTGGCGATCGTCTCGACCATATGTTCGACTATCTGCCCTACGACCGAGTGTCTGGGCAATGGCAGGGCATCAAGTTCACCGCCTCGTCGTTCGACAACATCCTTCAGCATACCGATATCCACAGCACCTACAATGCCATAGCTCTCGACTCCTCAGACATAAGCCGCCAGAAGCTCTTCCTAAGCAACTCTATGGTTCACAACTGTCAGGGCTTCGGCATCAGCAATAGCTATTCGAATCTGAAAATCGAAAACTCCGTGGTTTCCAACACCCTTGGCAACTGCCTCGAAATCATGGGCGGCAAAACCCTCGTCAACAGCTCCACCTTTGCCCAGTTCTATCCCTTCGATGCCAACCGTGGCAGCGCACTCTATTTTAGCGCAGGCACAGGCATGGACACCCTCGATTGTCGCAACTCCCTGTTCACAGGCTATGCCACCGACGTGGTGATGCGCACAGCTCCCGATAGTGCTGTGGCTCTTCCTTTTGGTTTTCGCCATTGCGTGATGCGCACCGAGAAAGAGACTACCGCCGATAGTCTTCGCTTCATCTCTGTGGTCTACGAGGATGCAGAAGACACCACAAAATATGGTAAGAAGCATTTTGCCGTCATCGACGAAGACAATCTATACTACGATTTCTCGCTCGACAGCACCTCTGCAGCCATCTCTGCCGCCGATGCTGCCACCGCTACCCCCGTCGACATTCGTGGCAACAAGCGCGACGATGCTCCCGACTGTGGCGCCTACGAATATCAAGCGCCAGCCGCAGACTTGCCCGACAAGCAAAACAGTAAACAGCATATCATAAAGTCAAACATAAAATACTATACCGATGAAAGAAATAGATCTACACATTAAGATTGGTTTCGCTCAGATGGACGAACTCCAAACTGATGACCGCGAGCTGGTGGAAAAAGCCATCGCTGCCACCAACAACTCATATGCTCCGTATAGCAAATTCTATGTAGGCGCAGCCTTGCGACTGGCAAATGGCGATATCGTGATGGGGGCCAACCAAGAGAATGCCGCCTATCCTTCAGGTCTTTGTGCTGAGCGTACAGCAATCTTTGCTGCGCAAGCCAATCAGCCCGACCAGCCTGTGGCAACACTCGCCATAGCTGCCCGCAACGAGAATGGACTCCTCGAGGTTCCTGTGTCGCCATGTGGCGCCTGTCGTCAGGTGATACTCGAAATCGAAGACCGCTACAAGCAGCCCATCCGCATTTTGCTCTATGGCACCAAGGGTGTCTACATGGTAGACAGCGTGAAAGACCTCCTTCCCCTCTGCTTCGTAGAAGCATGTATGAGATAAAAACAAAAACACTCCAAACAGCCTCACCCCCAGCCCCTCTCCAAAAGAGAGGGGAGTGATTAGTCTTTTTTTCTATACAAAACAACCGACTGATTTTAGGTTTATCGCTATACAAAACAACCGACTGATTTTAGGTTTATCGCTTAAAATCAGTCGGCTTTTTTGTGGTTAATAACAAGGACTAAAAGAGGTGCGAGGCGCACGAGCTTGCTGTGATGGCGCAAAGTATTGACGAAATGAAGGTCAATATCGCCTGAATAACTGAATGTTTCTGTTCTGGAGTCATAGTTGTAACGAATTTTGGTTGATAATAAGTTA
>ERZ773202.172-NODE-172-length-71726-cov-5.572868_pt1 | contig 71726 bp, 77 predicted proteins | sample MGYA00580998_ERZ773202 | MGnify/ENA primary metagenome ERZ773202 (study PRJEB29015, sample SAMEA2737803) | human gut metagenome | biome: human gut; feature: human-associated habitat; material: faeces | place: China | collected 2012 ...
GCTTCTTTTTTTCTTTACTGAAAAGAAAAAAAGAAGCAAAAAAAGAAAAGAGTTCACGTTTCACCTGTACTATGCGGCAATGCATCACCCGAAGATTACACAAGAAACTTTCCTTCATAGATTCTTATCAACAAAAATTCCCCGGCGGGGCATACAGGCGGCTGCTGCCGCCGTAACACTACCCTTTTCACAGTTGAAATTGGGGCGTAAGGTCAGTGGCGACCCGCCACTTCTTTACTGAAAAGAATAAAAGAAGCAAAAAAAGAAAAGAGTTCGCATTTTACTTGTACTGTAAGATTTCAGTATCACCCGAAGATTACACGAAAATCAGTCCTTTTTCTTCTGTTCCAGATTCTGATAAGGCAAAGGCTTGGAGAAATAGTACCCCTGTGTATACTGGATATTGGTAGATTCTACCGTCTGCTGTTCGCCGCTGTTTTCCACGTGCTCTGCGATCAGTTCCGCATCAATGCCCTTGGCAATGTCAGAGATTGCCTGCAAACAAAGCTGCTTCATCGGATCCTTATCGCAGTTGATAATGAGGTCGCCGTCGATCTTGATAAAGTCCGGATTGACGCGGAGAATCGCCGTGAAGTTGGAGAAGCCTGCTCCGAAATCGTCAATGGCAATTTTCACGCCGAACTTGCGGATCTCGTTCAGGAAGTTCACCATTTCGTTGAAATCGCGGATTTTCTCCGATTCCAGAATTTCAAAGGTAATGCGTCCGCATGCCTCCTGCGGCAAATTGCTCAACAGTTCATACAGCATGGAACGGCTGGCTTCGGAACTGATGTCATAGGCGGACAGGTTCAGGAACACACTTTCTGTGCGGTCGCGGAACAGTTCCAGTACCTTTCTGATCATCAGCTGGGAAAGCTGTAGGTACAGGTGATAGTCCTTGGCGATTTCCAGAAACTGCCCCGGAGCATAGATGTTATGATCCTTGTCGGACAGCCGCATCAGGGCTTCATACTTGGTGATCTCCTGTGTGCGGTTGTCACGAATGGGCTGGAAGTAGGGGACAATGCGGTCATACAAAATGGCATCGCTGATGATGTTGGTCATACGCAGCTTTTCGTCCATTTGCTTCATGGTTTCGGCATTATCCTTGTTGTACAGATAAAAGCGGGCATTGTGGTCTGCCGTGGCAGACATGCAAAGCTGTATCTTTTCCAGCAGATCGGTTTCGCCGATGACGACATAAAAGGCGTTGACTGCTGTGATGTTCAATTCCTTGCAGAAGTAATAGCCGCATTCATGGAACGCCATTTCTGCCTGTTCCAGAAATTTATCGTCCGGATATTCCGGCTCGGCGGTGAAGAAAAACGACCATTTATCGTTGCAGTAAAAGAAAAGCTCCGTGTCATGCAGCGTACGGATCACCTGCTGAATATTTTCCCGCATCAGCTGGTTCCATACCTTGGAACCACGGCGACCGGAGATCAGGATCCCCTTTTCAATGGAGATCATGCAGATCTTGTTGTATCGATGTTTTTTGTCGTCGAACTTGAATTTCACGAGATTTTCCAGCTCCGTTTCCTTATCTAAAAATGTATTGCTGCGAAGCAGGATCTCCTGCTGCATGATCTGTCGGGAAGCAGAGGAAATCGTTGTTTGCTGCTGTGCATGTTCCAGATATTGATCGATGTTGTGCCAGTCGGCATCCAGTCCCTGTAAATCGTCCAGCAGGGTCTGGTCAATGGGCAGATAGTCGTGTTCCGATTCTGTCATACCGAACAGCGTATCAGCTCCCACATAGACTTGATTGTGTTCTTCTGCCGCGGCGATCTCTCCGTGCAGAAATGCTCCGCAAATGCGGCTGCTGCGAAGTGCCCGCAGTTCCCATGCAGTGCAGTTTGTCATGGCAGAGTAGTGCAGCGTTCCCGGATAGGCAAGGATCGTCTGACAGGGCGTGGTGTTCAGTTCTGCACAGCACTCCCGCAGCTCTGCCACAGCAGTCAGAGGGCTGAGATATGCCATACGGAAGCGTGTGCCTGCCGGCAGCCAGTTGGAATAGGTCTGTATGCGGTTTTGCGGTTCACTATAGCTCAAAAACTGGCTTTGTGTACCCACCTGCTGTAATGCCAGCGGAAACCGCATCAGCAGTTCCGAACAGATCGGACAGGGCTTAGTGTGGCAGATCTCCTCCAGCTTCTGCTGAAACCATTGCGATGCCGGCTGGTGATCTACTTCCAGAATACTGTCCTGCTCGGTTTTGGTAATGGTATATGTTTCGCCGAATGCTTCCTGCCCCTGAACTACACCGCTCCATGTGCGTAGCGTGGTGCCGCACAGAACGGCAAACACGGCGTTGTGAGGATAAACCCCGCTTTCATCAAAGGAAAACGCACCGAATGTGTTGGCACTGATCATGCCGCCGGCAGCGGGAATGTGCTGCCGCAGCTGTTCCAGATGTTGCAGGAACGGCTGCATGTGCATGTACTGATCTGTGAAAAATGCAAACAGGGCACGGCTGTCTGCGGGGAAGTTCTCTGCGGCTTCTTCCGCCAGCTCCTCCGGTGTTTTGCCGTCCAGGGAAAGCCGGAAAATTTCCGGACGTGTCCGGCGGAATCGGGTGATGTGCAGCAGGCACTGGTCCGTATAGATGCTGCCGTGATGAATGACGGCGGCTGCACTGGTGCCGAGAACTGCGGCATCGGGAAGAACTTCTTTCACGTGCTGTGCGATCGCGACGGCACTGGCGGGACTGTGACAACAGGTATGTATCAGGACCAGCCATGAACAATCCGGCGGAGCTGTGCGGCGTTGTTCCTTCAGAAAATTTTTGAGGTCTGTCTGATCGCGGTAGAGCAGGGCAGAAGAAACGATTTCTTTTTCATGCATAAAATGTCACCACCTTTTTGTCGGATCAGCAGCGGGCTTTTCGTCGCTGCACTTTGTCCTCATACATGCGGTCGTCGGCAATTTTGATCATCTGATCCAGATCAATCTCGTCTTCCAGTTTCTGAAAGCAGAAGCCGATACTGGATTCCACCAGATAGTGTTTGCGGGAGATCTGATTATACTGTCGCAGATACTCACGGAATCTCTCACGGAAGCTTTCGAAATAGTTGTCGTCCATGTCTGCAATGACACCGGCAACGGTGAATTCGTCCCCGCCAAAACGAGAGCAGACTTCTCCCTGAATGGCACTGGTCATCAATGCTCTGCCCACTGTGCTGATGGCGTTGTCGCCCTCGGTGTGGCCGTAGGTATCGTTGATGTGCTTCAGTCCGTCCAGATCGGCAGAAATGATGATCACGCTCATGTCCTTTCCCTTGCTCTCCGTTAGCTGCTGCCGGAACTGGCGGTAGAAACCGCGGCGGTTCAGAAGTCCGGTCATATGGTCGTGCACATACAGCTTTTCCAGTTCGCTGTTGACGCTTTTCAGCTGCATATTGATGGATTTGGTGTGCATCTGGGAATGGAAGATCCCCAGTGCAGAACCCATGGCATTCATGAAGCTATTGATCTTTTCGTAGGAATCATAGGAGATGTCCGTCTGGAATGCACAGTAGCCCATAGTGAGATCCAGAAAATGCAGGGCACTGAAGATCACAGGATCTTCCCGTTCCAGCAGCCTGTTCAGATCGGGGATTAGTGTGTTTCGGGAGGTCACACAGGGCTCTTCAGGGCACCAGAAGTACCGCTGGCAGAGGACGTTGACATTTTCACTGAATGCCTGTTTTTTCTGTTTTCTCTCGCCGAATTCCGGAGCACGGAACAGGTCGTCATTCAGGGCAAAGATCATGGTGTGGAAGATGAATTTATCCAGAATGATCTCCGGCAGTTCCGACAGTGAGGACATGCTGGTGACAGCGGACTGTACCTGACATGTCAGCTCCTGCCGTTCGTTGGAAAGCTTCAGCTGATCCAGCACGTTCTGCAAAATGGTATTGACATTGACCGAGCCGACTGCCTCACAGCCGCAGGACTGGGAGAACCGCACGTAGAAATCCACAACGGTGGAAGGTTCTACAGGTTGTCCCAGCCACAGCTTTTCTATTGCTTCGATGACCAGCCGTCCCATGGTGTCATAGTCCTGCGTGCAGGTGGTGAGGTGTGGCACGTGATAGCTTGCCTGTGAGATACCGTCAAATCCGGTGATGATGCAGTCCTCTGGTATCCGATAGCCGAGGTTCTGCAGAAACTGACTGGCTGTAATTGCCATGGTGTCATTGGCACAGATAATTGCATCAGGGATCGGCAGCTTATCTTCTACAAACCACTTTTCCATGGCTTCTATCGTAGGCTTTTCCCAGAAATCCCCGTATGCAATACGGCAGTTCTCCTGCGGCAGCCCGTATTCTTGCAGGACTTTCTGAAATACGGCGATCCGTTCATTGGAAAAATTATTTTCTGCAAATCCGGCAAGCATGAACAGCGTTCTGGCGTGGTGGACTTCCACCACATGGCGGCAGAAAAAAGTCGGATTTTGCATTGAATATAAAAAGGCGGTATCCTTTTGCAGAAGCATGTTGATTGAATGCTTTGATACATTGCAGTCTGTATTCTTCCTGTACGCGGGAAAGACATATACCAATGATGCGTGCCGCTTTTTGCATGGGCAGAGCCTTCTTTCTGTGAATAGTAAAATTGTTAAAATAAAGCATGAAATTGCTTTGGGAATCTGTTGGAAATGCACAAGGAATGCATAATATCATTATAACATACTTTTTGCATTTTGTGAAGTGCCTTTTTTGCACAAATTTCCGAAGCGAAAAATGTGGATTCTGTTTCTTTGCAGGACTGCCTGAAATTCCTCCAGTTTTCTTCTCGGTTTTCTTCTATATTTTACAGGAACAAAACATAGCATTTTCCTATGTAAATATCCTGTGAAAATCTTGACAAACTCCATTTGTTGTGCTATACTAGAATAAGTTTATCTATTTTTGCAAATGCAAGTATAAATCACATATTTTTTATTGAAGATGAGAAATTGTGGCATGAAGTACACTGTCCCGAAAGGAATTGAGATTATGAAAATACGTGAGATTCAAGAGGAGATCCTGCGGCTGAAAAAAGAACGCGACTTTTGTATTCTGGCACACAGCTATCAGACTAGCGATATTCTGGAAATTGCTGACTTTACCGGAGATTCCTATGCTCTGAGCGTGAAGGCAAAGGATACACCGCAGAAGAACGTGCTCATGTGCGGCGTGCGGTTCATGGCGGAAACTGTGAAGATCCTTTCTCCTGAAAAAAACGTATACCTGTCCAACCCCACGGCAGGCTGTCCTATGGCAGAACAGATGGATAAAGAGATGATCCGTGCTGTAAAGATGCAGTATCCGGACTATACCGTTGTGGCATACATCAACACCACCGCAGAACTGAAAACCATTTGCGATGTCTGCGTGACTTCTTCTTCTGCGGTCAAGATCGTTTCGCAGCTGAGCAATGACAAGATCCTCTTTATTCCGGACTGCAATCTGGGTTCCTTTGTCCAGCAGCAGCTGCCGGAAAAGAAGATCAAGCTGTTGCAGGGCGGCTGCCCGATCCATGCGGCACTGACGGCAAAGGACGTGCATCGGGCAAAAGAAGCACACCCCCATGCGTTGATGCTGGTGCATCCGGAGTGCCGTCCGGCAGTCTGTGAGCAGGCGGACTATATCGGTTCGACTTCCGGCATTGTGAATTACGCCATGCAGTCGGACGCAAAGGAATTCATTATCGGTACAGAAATCAGCATTGCGGAAACGCTGCAAAATGCTTGTCCGGAAAAGCGGTTCTATCCGTTGGCAAAGAAGCTGATTTGCGAGAACATGAAGTCCACCACGCTGATGGACATTTATCACATTCTGAAAGACGGCGAGGGCACGGAGATCCAGCTGGACAGCAAGACCATTGCCAAAGCACGCCGCTGCATTGACCGCATGATCGCACTGGGAGGCTGAGCATGAAAGCGTTACCGAAAGACCTCCGGTATCTGCTGTTCGATCTGGACGGCACACTGACCGACTCCGCAGAGGGGATTCTCCGCTGTGTGCAGTACGCACTGGAGCAATGCGGCACACCGGAGCCGGATGCAGAAAAGCTGAGGCCGTTTATCGGACCGCCGCTGCTGGATTCTTTTCAGGAGTTCTGTGGCATGCCGCCGGCACGTGCTGCCTTTGCGGTGGAACAGTACCGGAAACGGTTCTCCACTGTAGGGCTGCTGGAAAATGCGGTGTATGACGGGATTCCGGAACTGCTGGAAAAGCTGCGGGAACACGGCTATGTGCTGGCAGTGGCGACTTCCAAGCCGGAGGTCTATACGCTCCGGATCCTGGAGCATTTTGACCTGTTCAGGTACTTTACGGCTGTGGCTGGCTGTGACATTCATCGGGCGGGCGAAACCAAGGCGGACATGATTCGTCTGGCACTGCGTCGGCTGGGACTGCCGGAGCAGGAGCCGCCGCAGACGGTGATGATCGGCGACCGGAAGCACGATGTCCTCGGAGCAAAGGAATGCCGCGTGCCCTGCATCGGGGTGCGGTACGGCTACGCGGAAGCCGGCGAACTGGAACAATATGGTGCAGACTGGGTGACCGACAGCGTGGAAACACTGGGAAAACTGCTGTTGTGAGAACAGCACTGCACGGAATGAAAGCACTGCAAAATGCGGTGCTTTTTTTGCGTGTTTGTAAAAAAATAAACAGACACACCGGACATTCCGGAAATACAGATTGACAGCAGAATTGGAATATGCTACAATAAAAAAGAGATATTTTGAGCAACACTGCACAAGGCTTTTCTGTCGCTTTTTTGCGGGGTTGTTTTTGCAATGGGGAAAAATGACAACAGGGACAGTTCACAGGTTCTGTAGGCTGAGCTGTCCGAGGAATTTTCGGCGGAGGAAAAGGATATGATCAATGGATACAAGGTGGCTGCACTTTGTGTGTCAGAAATACAAAACGAAAATACACAGAGCATGATAGCCCCGCTGTATCAGTCGCTTTTGGAAAAGAACTGGCGGTGCCTGCTGTTCAATACGACAACAGATCTGTTTCGGGATACGGCGTTTGACCGTGGGGAAGCCAGCATTTTTCAGCTGATGGATTTTTCGGTGATCGATGTGGTTTTGATCTATACCCAGTGTCTGAAATGCCGTGCGATCGTGGAGGACATTCTGACGGCGGCACAGAAACACCGGAAACCGGTATTTCTGATAGAACCGACAGAACGCTATTCCGGCGGGATCCGCATTTCGTTTGATGAAGCTGATGCATTCCGGTATCTGGTGAAGCACCTGATCGAACAGCACCACGTCACCAAGTTCGCCTGCATTGCCGGCTTTAAGGGCAATCCCGCTTCGGAAATACGGGAAATGATTTTTCGGGACGTGCTGAAAGAGCACGGCGTTCCGTTTGACGAAAAGTGGTTCGGCTATGGGAATTTCTACAGCATTCCCACACAGGAAGTCATGGAACGCTTTCTTGCCGATCCGGAGGGTCTGCCGCAGGCGATCGTCTGCATCAACGACTCTATGGCGATCACCGTGTGTGAAATTCTGGAGGAACGGGGCATTCGTGTGCCGGAAGATGTGATCGTGACCGGATTCGACGGCATTGTGCAGGAACAGTATAATTTCCCGCGGCTGACGACCTGCCGCAGAAACCTGGATCGGTTCGGCAGTTTTCTCTCCAAGCTGATAGAACGTGCCAATGCAGGAGAAGAAATGAAGCGGGAATATGTTTTTCCGTACACGCTGGATGTTTCCGAATCCTGCGGCTGCCGGAAATTTTCCATGAAGGCAGTCGGTCTTGCCGTGAATTCGATCTATTCCCGCATGAACAACAGTGCCCAGTACGATCGTTCCATGACCAATATGCTGACAAAGCTGACATTTGAACAGGATGTGGAAAAAGTCAATGAGATTCTCCGGTACTATATTCGTTCGGATACCTATCTCTGCATGAATGCAGGTTTTTTTCACGGGGATCAGAACGGGCATACTTATGAAACTGAACCGTTTACAGAAGAAGTGACATCACTCCGGTTTTTTTACGGGGAGGAAAACACCGAAATCAAGGAGATCCCGCAGCGGCAGCTGGTGCCGGACTGGAACTACATTACCGAAAGAACAGACCCTGTGGTCATTTATGCCGTGCACAATCAGCAGATGGTGTATGGCTATCTGGTGGTGTTTGCCAATTCATTTGATTACGTGGTGCAGAGAATGCATCAGTTCGTGCTGACACTGGACAGCTGTGTGGGAATGTTTGTGCAGCAGGAATCTCTGCGGAACTCTAACCGGCGGCTTCAGGAGATCCAGAACAAGATCATCGTCAGCTTTGCCGATATGGTGGAATCCCGAGATGATTTCACTGGTCAGCATGTCAAGCGAACCAGTGAATATCTGCGTATTTTGGTGAAATATCTGGCGGAAATGCCGGAATATGCAAAAATACTGACACCGGAGATGCAGGAACGCATGTGCAAGGCGGCACCGCTGCACGACATCGGAAAGATCAAGATTTCGGACGTGGTGCTGAATAAACCGGGCAGACTGACAGAAGATGAATTTGAAGTCATTAAGACCCATACCCTTTCCGGCGGGGAGATCATTGAGAAAACGCTGACCGATATTGAAAGTGACTCCTACCTGAAAGTGGCACAGGAAATGGCATTGTACCACCACGAGAAATGGGACGGCAGCGGCTATCCGTATCATCTTTCCGGCGAGGAGATCCCTCTCTGTGCCAGAATCATGGCGGTGGTCGATGTGTTTGATGCCCTGACCAGCAAGCGTGTTTATAAGGAAGCGTTTCCGGTGGAAAAGGCGTTCCGGATTCTGGAGGAATCCAACGGAACACACTTTGATCCGAAAATTGTGGGAACGTTTTTGGAACACAAAGAAGAAGTTCGCCAAGTTTTGACCAAGTATCAGGATAGACATATATGAATGCATTTTCCAGAACAGAATTACTTTTCGGCACAGCCGCTATGGAACGGCTGGCACAGGCACGGGTAGCCGTATTCGGCATTGGCGGTGTTGGCGGCTATACCGTGGAGGCTCTGGCACGAAGCGGTGTCGGGGCGTTGGACTTGATCGACAACGATACCGTTTGCACATCGAATCTGAACCGGCAGATCATTGCCACCCGTGCCACCATTGGCATGGCAAAGGTGGACGCTGCCGAAGAACGGATCCGGCTGCTGTATCCGGAATGCCGCGTGACCAAGCATCAGAAATTTTACTTGCCGGAAACCGCAGGGGACTTTGACTTCACCCAGTATGACTATGTGGTGGACGCGATCGATACGGTTTCCGGAAAGCTGGGACTGGTGGAGCAGGCATATGCCGCCGGAACGCCCATTATCAGTGCCATGGGTGCCGGCAATAAGCTGGATCCCACGGCGTTTGAAGTGGCAGATATTATGCAGACTTCTGTCTGTCCGCTGGCGAGAGTGATGCGGCGGGAACTGAAAAAGCGGGGGATCCCCAAGCTGAAAGTGGTCTATTCCAAGGAACTGCCGGCAGCGTTGCAGCGGACGGAATGGACAGAGAAAGGCAAACCGGTTCCGGGAAGCTGTGCCTTTGTGCCGTCGGTGGCGGGGCTGATCCTTGCCGGAGAAGTCATCAAAGACCTGACGGGCTTGCAGGCACACTTTTAAGGAAACATAGAAAGGAGCATCATGCTGACATTACAGGAACAGGAACGTTATGCCCGCCAGATCATGATGCCGGAACTGGGCGAAGCTGGTCAGGAAACTCTGAAACGCAGCCGTGTGCTGGTGATCGGAGCAGGTGGACTGGGCAGTCCGGCGGCGTATTATCTTGCCGCAGCCGGTGTGGGAACCATTGGCATTGCGGACGGCGATACCGTGGAGCTGTCCAATCTCCAGCGGCAAATCCTACACAAGGAATCCCGTCTGAGGCAGAACAAAGCCGTTTCCGCCGCGAAATCTCTCCACGGACTGAACGCACAGGTGCATGTGCAGACGTACTCTCAGTTTATGGACGAGGCACACCTGCGGCAGGTGCTGCCGGATTATGACATTGTCATTGATGCGACCGACCAGCTGGAGAACAAATTTCTGATCAACGATGTCTGTGTTTCCGTAGAAAAGCCCTTTGTGCACGGCGGCATCACAGGCTTTTCCGGACAGGTGATGACATATGTGCCGGAAAAGGGGCCGTGTTACCGCTGCATCTTCGGAGAGGTTCCGGAGGACAATGCACCGGCACCCATTCCGGTAATTGGTGTCACTGCCGGCATCATCGGCACCATACAGGCTGCGGAGGCAATTCGGTATCTGCTGGGAATTCCGTCGCTTCTGACGGGAAAGCTGCTGGTGCTGGACGGACTGCGAATGCAGTTCCGCACGGTGCCGTTTCCCCACGTATCGGAGCACTGTCCGCTGCATACCAGAAAAGGAGTAACTGACTTATGATGAATCCCAAAATGATTTTGCAACTGAAAACCATGCTGACGAAATTTCGGCAGAACCACCCGAAAGTGCCTCTGTTTTTCTCCGCTGCTTCTAAGGCGATCAACGAGGGCAGCGTGATCGAGATCAGCCTGACTACCGCCGAGGGCAGAGAACTCTGCACCAATATGCGTGTGACACAGGACGATCTGGAAATGATTCGGGCGTTGGGCGAAATGGCGTCGAAGTAAAATAAAGGCAATACCGCACAAAGAGCATCTGGCGACTTTGTACGCCATCTGCTTGCAAATTTCCCGTCATATTTCACAAAAATGCTCGTGAATACATCAAGTATTCACTCCGCTTTTTGTTTCATCTGACGAAAAATTTGACGACGCATCTGTCGCACAATCTTTGTGCGGTATTGCCTAAAATAAAAGAAACACTGAATACAAAAAGCTGGTATTCCCTTGTACAGGATACCAGCTTTTTCTTTTTCGATGGAAGTTCAGGCAGTGTTTCCCCTGCAATTCCCCAGCACCCAAGCGACTGCAAACTTTTTCTCGACACCGCCGGCAAACTGAATGGTGGCAATGGTATCAGAAAGGGCAGTCACTTTGCCGTTCCCGAAGGTCTTGTGCTGAATGGTCATGCCGACAGAGAGTGCTGTGAGTTTTTCTGTCGGTGCTTCTGTTTTTCTCGGCCTTTTGGGCTTTTGGGGATATTTTGCCCAGTATTCTATGATTTTTCGGTTGGTGCTGTCCCACGTGTCCACGATTTTGTATTCCCCGTCAAACACCAGAATGGCAACTACATGGCTTCTTCCCGAATACGCGTATATTCTTGTTCCCGCCGGAAACATGTCGTGAATCAGGCTGCAAAACTCCTTGCCGGTCAGGATCTTTCCGTTTCGCTTCATGGCATCGAATTTCTCAAACCCCTCTTTTTTCAAAAGGGCTTCGATGTTTTTTTCCCCATTGAGAATGGTCGCCGCGTAGTTTTGGGCTTCGGCAAGCCTTTTTATGGCTTCTGCCCACGGGATCTCCAGAACTGCTGCAAAGGCTCTGACGGCACAATCTCCAATGTAGTTGTCGTTGGGATTTTCGTTCAGGACTACCAACGATTCATTTTCTTCGGTGTGAAGTTTCAGTTCCTTTCTCTGTGTACGGCTCTGCTGCGGCGGCAGGGGACTGTGATCCTGTCCGTCTTTCCAGGCAACCCACACTTCACGGGCAATCCGATCTCTGTTGTCCTGCGGGAAGTGCAGGGCATACTTTGCCTGTCCGCCCAGATCATGGGGCACGAGGGGACAATATTCCCCGTCATCCGTGTTCGTGTGTCCGACGGACAAATTCAGTATGACCACTTCGCCGTCATGAAAGCTGCGGTTGCAATCGGCAATGATCTCCCGTATACACTTGTTGACATTGGTTTTTGCCTGCAAAAAGAACCCCTCTTCATGCAGCAGTTCCCGAATGGTTTTGGGATATTGGGGCATCTGCCCGATTTTTCCCGCGACGGCGATCAGCTTGCAGTACGCCTCTTTCCAAGTGTATCCTTTGGTGACACACAGGGCATTCAGAACCGACCCGACAGCGTCCAGTACCGGCGGCTGTGACGGGTGATGATTTTCTTTTTGATAAGATAAAAACTGTTCTTTTGGCATCTGGATTCCTCCGAGTGGATTCGAATGGTATACAAATCTATCATCATTATACAGCAAAACGCCTGAAATGTCCAGCCGTTTCTGCACATTTCAGGCGTTTTGTTTTATTTTGTTTCCAATTTTTGCTTTTCAGGCAGCGAAAAACGCTTACCGCCGGAACAAGCCCCGCTTTTTCGGCTTCGGTTCTTCGGCACGGGCAGCAATAATGTCTGCCATTTCGCCTACATTTTTCATGCCGGAAACTTCCTGCATCCTGAATTTCATGCCGAATGCCTTTTCCACAGCACTGACGAGGTTGATGTGTTCCAGACTGTCCCAGTCCTCAATGTCGTTGGCAGTGGTGTTTTCTGTGATGACCAGCGTGTCATCGTCAAAAATGTCCTGAAAGATTTCGTTCAGTTTCTCCATAATCGCTTCGTGTGTCATGCTTGCTGATGCTCCTTTTCGTTGACTTGAATCACATGATTCTGGTTTTCATAGCCGGCGATTTCCATACGCCATGTGCTGTCGCCGTTCTCGAACTGTTCGGTTTTCGTAAAGCCGAATGTCCCGAACAGGTCTTTGACCATGGCGTTTTTGGCGGTCTTGTAGTAATAGCCGCAGATGGCGGTGATGCCCTGCTTCCGGCACTCTGCCACAAGGGTGTCCAGCATTGCCAGTTCCATATCCCGTTTCAGTACACGGCAGCTCATCAGCCACAGTTCGATGTGCAGGGTGTTGCCGGAGATCTCTCCGATAACGACGGAAACAATGCCGTTGTCGCCGAACTTGTCCCGCAGCCGTCCGTACAGGCGAATGTGCTTGTGATCGGCAGCCACCTGTTCCATTTCGCTCTGGGTATACCGCCGTGTGGTCAGGTTGAACTGGTTGCTCTTGTTGGTCAGCTGGACAATGCGGGGGAGTGCTACCGCATCAAAATCCCGAATGTCCGCGTGCATATCCAGCCCCAGCAGATAGTCTGTGTAGTTGGCGTAGGTCTGCTGCATCTGGGCACGCTGGGCATTGGCACGGTACATTTCGCTGCGGCTGGCATCTGCTGCGGAAAATGTGGTGGTTTCAAAGTAGCCCGCGTGATCCAGCACCCGAATGCAGTCCGCAGGATCCTGAAATTCCGGCACGGCAATGCCGGCGATCTGGGCGGAAACGATTTCCCGTTCTGCGGGGTTGTCGTCCACAAAGACGAAGCTTTCCGGCAGCAGGGAGAGTTCCGCCGCAGTCTGTACCAGATTCCGGTCTTTCGGCTCCCAGTTGGCTTTGATTGCCACGAAGTCGTCCTCGTGCAGGACAGAATCGGGGTGCGAAAGTCCCAGTCTGGCGTTTTCCGGTTCGTTTTTGGAGCAGATCGTGAGGAGTATGCCCAGCTGTTTCTGTGCCTTGCAGTACTCCTGTACCTCGGTGTATGCCTCCGCTTCGGCGGTTTCCTGCCCGATAGAGATGCCCTCTTGTCCGTCGTCGCCGATGACACCGCCCCAGAGGGTGTTGTCCAAGTCCAGAGCCAGCACCTTTTTGTTCTTGCCGTAAATGGAGCGAATGATTCGCGTCAGGCTGTAGGCAAATTCCGGAATTGCGTCCAGCGTCATGGCGTATTTGTAGAGGTACCAGTAGGAATTGTCGTGCCATGCGTCCAGCCCGTAGCTTGCCGCCAGATAGTGTATATCGTGAATGTAGAAGTCGTTGTGTGCGGCGGCATACTGTCCGAATTTCCGGTTCAGTTCCGAGATGAACCACACCATGCCGTGGCAGTCCCACCCGTCGCGGTTGCCCATGAGCCGCGTTGCCGGCAGTTCAAAGTTGTTCTGTAAAATGGGGCAGTGGTATGTTGCCGCGAGGTGTTCCCACATCTGGGTGAAGTGGGTGTACTGCCGCTCCAGTGCGTCCTGTACTTCCTGTTCTGAAGCGGACATGGGCAGCGGAGCTTCGGTGATGTTGCGGCTTGTGGTGTGGATAAAGATCAGATCCGGCTGAAATGCTGCCAGTTCCGGAGCATCGAACATGGCATCCTGCCAGTACTGTGCGTATTCCGACTGGTAGAACACCGGCTGAATGCCGCAGTTCAGCAGGAATAGTTCCAGCATGGAAACAATGTCGTTGGTGGTGGAACCGCCCAGCACGGCAATGCGTTTTTCCATGCGGGCAGAGCCGTCTGCCAGAAGGGCTTTTTTCAGTTTGCGTCGTTTTTGCAGCAGAAAGCTGCTGTCAAAGGGATATTCCAGTTCTTTCATTTGTGAAACCTCTTATTGTGTCCGAATTGTTTCCAGACATTCGCTGTTGCCGCCGGTGGCACTGAACGTGTTCATGGCGAACAGCACATCTGTTGCACCGACCTGTTGCATAAAGGAAACGGCGTTCAGGTCGAAGTAACGCATATCGATCACGTAGATGTCCGAGAAGGACTGCGTGAGATAGGGGACAAGGGCGTTGCCGTAGCTGTCCTTGACGATCACCAGTGTCCGCTTGTTGGTGACATCGGTTTTCACGTGGGTGATCTTTTCGTCGCCGCCCATGAACACCAGATACCAGCTGACCGGCTCCACGTTGTCCAGCGAGATCAGCAGCTTGCCGTCCCGTTCGTTGGTGAAGTTGGTGTCGTAATACTGGGTGGTGTACTGGTTGTGGGGCGTATAATAGGTGAAGTCCTCCGGATTCTCCTGTAGGACGGCACTCTTGGTGAACGTGTACATGCTGCCCAGATAGCCGGAGAGCGTGGTCTTGGTGTAGCCGGACAGGGGAGCGAAGTTGACATTGGCAGTCTTGGCGAACGCTTCTGCGGCATAGTATGCCCCCAGCGGCAGCCAGTGGTGGTCGGTGCGGGCATAGATGTCCTCGTCCGTGTGTGCCGCCAGTGCTGCATAGGCATCGACTGCCTTGACATCTTTCAGGTTTTCGTCAATGTGGTCGATGTTGTCGGGTTCACTGCCGGTATAGCCCGCGTAGGAATCCGGCAGGTAGAACGATACTGCCGTAGGAGCCACCAGCGAATAGACGTTGACCTTGCTGCCCAGCTGCTTCTTGTATTCGTTCAGCGTTGCCGCATACTTTTCACCGCGGGAGAAGCTGCCGCCGTAAATGCTGATCGCCCGCTTGTCCACCAGCACAATGCCATCGCCGATCTCCACAGGATCCGGTTCCGGCTCGGTGACAACGGTAGTTGCCGTGGTGGTTTCTGTGGAACGGTTTCCGCTGGCAACCGGTGCAGTCGTCGTTGTCTTGCTGTCCGCATCGGCGGTTTCCTCTTTTTTGACGGGGGCAATGTTGCCGTAGAACTGCACCTTGTCCTCGCCCTGTAAGCCCTGATAGCTTTCCAGTTTGCTGATCATGTGCTTGAAGCTGCTGCGTCCTGGGACGGTGTCCTCGTAATAGTGCATCAGGTCTTTCACATAGTCGCCGCTGCCCAGTGCTTCGAGGGAGAAGCTGGGCGGTGTGGCAAGCTTTCGGTTTTCCTCGGCGGATTCCGTGGGGCGTGTGCCAACCAGCAGGAAGATCGAGCCGCCGAAGATGATCGTTCCTATGGCGAAGATCCGCACAACGGCACCGATGCGGTTGGTGATCAGGATCTGCCGTTTCAGCTTGTAGCGGGCTTTTCGCTCTTTGGCTGCGGCTTTGTCCTCCTCGGTGGTAGCAGCCGGTTTTTCTGGTGTTTCCCCGATGTCGAACTGGGGGAATTCCTCTGCCGGTTCTTCCGGCTCCGGAGCAGGGGATCCGGTTTCCGGTTCCGGCTGTTCCTGCGGCACCTCAGTCGGTTCCGGAACAGGCGAAGAAGCCGGTGTATCGGTATTGTCATTCATGGAACGCAGGCGGTCGGCGTCCTGCTGTACCTGCTGAAATTTTTCTGCCAGTGCCGCATCCAGATCGAAGTCACTTTGCGGCTTGTTGTTTTCGTCCATGGTGTTCTCCCTCCTTGGATCAGAACTTGGTGTACAGGAACGGGGTGTTGGTGGCATCTACCATGAGAATGCTGCTGATGACCAGCAGGCCGGCGGCAAGCACTGTGCCGGTGACGGACAGGGCAACATTGGCTGCTGGATTTTTTGCCATGATCTTTTTCGGCAGTTCCAGCAGCGGGAAGCAGCACAGCAGGGCAGCGATCAGCAGGAACAGGTTGTTCTGCACGGAAGTGATCAGCATGGTGTCCAGCCAGCCGGTACCGTTCTGTCCTGCCATTGCCAGCAGCATATCCCCCAGCTGGTCGATACCGCCGGTACAGTAGAAGATGCCGAACCCGACAATGATGACGATCTTGTTGCACAGATGCCGGAGCACTGCCGGAATCTTTTTCATGCCCTTTTTGCCGATGCCCATTTCCAGCATGAGGAATAGTCCGTAGTAAATGCCCCAGATGATATAGTTCCAGCTGGCACCGTGCCACAGACCGGTACAGAACCAGACCAGCAGCAGCCCGCCGATTTTCCGGCGTTTGCCGAACAGCGGTACGTACAGCAGGTAGTCGCGGAAGAACGTTCCCAGCGAAATGTGCCAACGCTGCCAGAACTCGGTGATGTCCTTGCAGAGGAACGGGTGACGGAAGTTTTCGTCCAGATGAAAGCCGAAGATGCGGGCGATGCCAATTGCCATATCGGAATAGCCGGAGAAATCGAAGTACATTTGCAGGGCGTAGAGAATTACACCGTACCAGACACCCAGTGTGGTCTGGGTGGTGAAGTCGTTCCCCAGGAACTGGTCTACGATGCCGGAGAGCCGGTCTGCCAGCATGACCTTTTTGCCCAGACCAACGGCAATGCGTCCGAAGCCAATGCTAAGGTCGTCGGCAGACACCCGCCGCTGGTGCAGGTCTGCCTGCATGGTTTCGTACCGTGCGATCGGTCCGGAAATGGTGATCGGGAAAAAGGAAACGTACAGCAGGAACGTGAAGAAATTTCGTTCCGCCTTGACTTTGCCCCACGCACAGTCGATGAGATAGGAAACCGTGCGGAACGTGAAAAAGCTGATGCCCAGCGGCAGCGGCAGGTCGGGGACGGGAATGGAAAGGGAGAACCAGTTGTTCAGGTTCTCAATGAAAAAGCCGGTGTACTTAAATCCCACCAATGTACCCAGATTCAGCACCAGTCCCAGAGCCAAGAATGCCTTTGCGGGAGCCTTGTCGCGGAATTTGTCGATGCCACGCCCCAGCACGAAGTTGACCAGTGCACTGGCAACGACCAGCCACAAAAAGGAAATGTCCCCGCAGGCGTAGAACAACAGGGAAAAGACGATCAGCACTGCATTGCGGTAAGAGGTTTTCTTTGTCGCAAAATAGCAGAGAAAACAAATGGGAAAGAATAGGTAAATGAAAAACAATCGGGAAAAAACCATATGTGTATAACCTCTGTTTCTGTCAGAATATCGGATATGATCCGGCATCGAATCACGGTGTTGCCTTTACTTTGGAGAAACGCCGCATGGCGGGCATGCTTTTGTTCCGCGTTTCTCTCGTAACTCTTATTATACAACAATTTGCGACAGGATTGCAAGGGGAACAGCCCCAAGAATTCACATTCGCGGAAAATCGCTTTTTTCCACAAAAAAAGACGGCACGAAGCCGTCCTTTTTAGTCACAATATTTTCATGGAAAATCAAGGCGATCTGCACAGACTTTGTGCGGTATTGCCTTTGTACCGTACTGCCTCAGAAAGCTTACTGGTTTTCCGCCGGAGCCTCTGCTGCCGGAGCCATTTTTCCAGCCGGAGCCGGTGCAGGAGCCGTTGCGGTTACAGGGCTGTCAGAGAGGACACCTTTCAGACCGGCAGCCAGACCAGCCAGCCCCTGAATCTCGCTGGGGATAATGATCTTGGTTGCCTTGCCGTCTGCTGCCTTTTCGAATGCTTCCAGCGATTTCAGCTTCAGAACAGCTTCGCTGGGATTTGCAGCATTCAGCTTGACCAAGCTGTCTGCCAGTGCCTTCTGCACCAGTTCAATTGCCTGTGCTTCACCGACAGCGATACGCATTTTCTGTTCCTTGATCGCTTCACCTCGCAGGATCACGGCTTCCTTGTCCGCTTCTGCCTTCAGGATCGCAGTCTGCTTTTCTGCTTCTGCACGGAGGATCTTTGCGTCCTTTTCACCCTGTGCGACAGTGACCTGATATTCCCGTTCACCCTGTGCACGGAGAATCTTTTCACGCTTTTCACGCTCTGCCTTCATCTGCTTTTCCATGGCATCACGGATTTCAGCAGGGGGCAGGATATTTTTCAGTTCCACGCGAATGACCTTGATGCCCCAGCGGTCTGTGGCAAGGTCCAGTGTTTCGGTGATGCGGGTGTTGATGAGGTCGCGGGAAGTCAGCGTTGCGTCCAGTTCCAGTTCGCCGATGATGTTACGCAGGGTCGTTGCAGTCAGATTTTCGATTGCTGCGATAGGGTGTTCCACACCGTAGGCAAACTGCACCGAGTTGGTGATCTGGAAGAATACGACTGTGTCAATCTGCATGGTAACGTTGTCCTTGGTGATCACTGCCTGCGGCTTGAAGTCTACGACCTGTTCCTTAATGGAAACTCGCTTTGCCACGCGGTCGATGAACGGTACCAGAAAGTGGATACCGGTGCCCCACGCCTTATAGAATGCACCCAGACGTTCTACGACGTAGACATTTGCCTGCGGCACAATGCGAATTCGTGTGACAAAAATCACAATGATGAAAATAACCAGAAGTAAAATAATCAGTCCCATGTGTGTTCTCCTTTAATTGTTTACAGTTTGTTCTTCTGTCTGCGGCAGCCGGCTGACCAGCAGCTTGGTGCCGCTGATTGCTTCGATGCGGACGCTGGTGTTTTCCGGAATGACTGTGCCGTCCTGAGAAACTGCGATCCAGTCTACCCCGTCCAGCCGGACGCGTCCGGTGTTGTGTATGGGGTCTACCGTCTGAATGACGACGGCGATCCTGCCGATCTCCTGATTGTTGGTGTCCTTGATGCCGAACGAGAAAATCCGGCGGACGATAGGACGGGTGAAGATCAGAAGTACCACAGAGATCACCACGAACAAGACGATCTGCACCACCGGCGAAGCCCCGAAACAGGCTGCGAGAAAGCCCGCCAGTGCACCGGCAGCAAACCAGATGCTCACCAGCTGCTGGGTGGCGAATTCCGCCAGAACCGTCAGCACAAACAAGCCGCCCCACAGCAGAAATGGCATAGATGCTTCCATTCCAAAACTCCTTTCTGTCAGTGACGACAAATGCAAAAAGTGCTTTCAGGAAACGTAAAACCGCATGCCAGATTGCGGTCTGACATGTAGTGTTTCCTTCACGTTCCATATCATCAGAACGTTAAGAACAGTATAGCATATTTTTGTGGTTTTGTAAAGCTTTTTTTGCAAAGTGTCGGTAAAAAACAGGTGAAATGAAAAATTTTGCAGTGAAAGAAACGCAGAGGGATGTGCCGGCACCGTCCCTCTGCTATAAGGGAAACACTGCAAGCAGATTGCGTGCGGTATTGCCCTGAGAATTTTATTTTTGGTTTATGGGCAGCCGCACTCTCACAGCGATTCCATATGGATCCCCAGTGTTTCGCAGAGCACCCGCACCACACCATTTTTGGTGTTTGCCGGAGCAATGTGCTTTGCCTGCTGGCGGACACGCTCCGAGGCGTTTTCCATAGCGTAGCTGAATTCCGCATGCTGTAGCATGGAAATGTCGTTGTCATAGTCACCGAATGCCATGGTTTCCGCCGGTGTGATGCCCATACGCTCCTGCAATCCCTGTAAGGCGGCACCTTTGGTCACACCCTTGCACATAATATCCATCCAGCAGTCACCGGAGATCAGCAGTTCATAGGCATCGCCCAGTGCTTCGTGCATCACAGGGTAGGCTTCCTTTGCCGGCCCGTTGGTATCGCACAGGGCAACTTTCAGGATCGGTTCATCAATGGCGTACAGGTCGTCATAGGGAACTACCTGCGGATCGCGGTAATACCGCTGAATTTCGTGCTGCATGGCAGCGTTGTCGTTTTCCGGATAGTAAATGTGGTGGAATCCGCACAGCACCGGTACACCGGCAGACAGGCTGCGGCATGCGTCCAGAATCTGGCGAATGACATCTTTTGGCAGACTGTGCAGTAGCGGTGCTTCATGGGGATACATGACGCATGCCCCGTTGTCACAGATGAAAATGATTTCTTCGGCAAGTTCTCCGAACAGGTTGGTCAGCATCATGTGCGACCTGCCGCTTGCCACGGCAAATGTAATATCGCGGCGATATAATTCCTCCAGCAGTGCAGGCAGCTGTGGCGGAAGCTGCTTCTCCTCGTCCAGCAGCGTTCCGTCCATATCTGTTGCAATGAGTTGTATCATACCCACTTCTCCCTTCTTCTATAGACAGGCGAAAAGCACACTGTCCGTATGCTAGTATACCATAAATATGGGAAAAGTCAAGGAGTGGTATGTGAACTTTTCAGGGAAACAGAAAAAATGCTGCTCCGGAAACAGAGCAGCATCTGAAAGTTATGGGAAGTGTGTTACCGCATTTTTCTCCGGCAGGCGGTTTTGCCGCAGCTGCTGTCGAAAGACGGGTTGCAGCAGTAGAAATTCTTGGAATTCAGGTCGTCCTGCACCTGCCGCAGGGCTTCGCCGAAACGCTGGAAGTGCACGATTTCCCGCTGCCGCAGGAACTTGATCGGGTCGCGGACATCGGGGTCATCGCACAGCCGGAGAATGTTGTCGTAGGTGCTCCGTGCCTTTTGCTCTGCCGCCATATCCTCGGTCAGGTCGGTGATCGGATCCCCCTTGGACTGGAAATAGGCAGCCGTGAACGGTACGCCGGCGGCACTCTGGGGGTACAGTCCGAGGGTGTGGTCTACGAAGTACGCGTCGAATCCGGCTTCCTTGATCTGTTCCGGTGTCAGCCCGTCGGTCAGCTGGTACAGGATCGCGGAAATCATCTCGACATGGGCTAGCTCCTCTGTGGCAATATCTGTCAAAACTCCTTTTACTTTGTCGGGTTTTGCCGTGTATCGCTGGTGCATATACCGCAGAGAGGCAGACAGCTCTCCGTCTGGGCCGCCAAGCTGCAAAAGCTGATAACCGGACTGCATAAAAAAATCACCCGTGATATTCCACTTCCACACGTGTGTTTTTGCGGTCAAATACAATCTTACTGACAAATGTGTGGAGCATGTCGTTTTTCAGCCCTGCCGGTGCATCGGATTCCAGAAGTGTAACGTTTGACAGGATACGCTGCCGCAGCTTTTCTGCCACAGATTCCTGGGTTTCTTTCGGCGGAGCAGGCTTCGCTTCCAGTTCTTCGATTTCCTTTTGGATTCTGGCTTTGTTCTGCCTGTACTCCTCTATCGTGTCAATGCCGTTTTCATACGCCTCCCTGACACGGGCGAGTTTCTTTCTGGCACGTTCCAGAGCCTTTTGGTTGTCCTGCATCTCCTGACCTTCCGCAGCGTTTTCCGGAATCAGTATGGTGCGAAAATTCTGTGCCTCCACATCGCTTTTGATCTTATCAACGATCATCTTGTCAATATATTCCAGCTTGATATAGTGAGATACATTGCACTTCCCGTGTGCGTAGTTGTGGCACTGGATCCCGTTGCCACGGCCAAGCATACACAGTGCCCCGCCGCAGTCGCTGCATCGCAGCAGCCCTTTCCCCAGAAACGGGATACCGACTTCCGGCTGCTCGTGCTTCTTGTACTTGCGTTTGTTTTCCGCGATCTTCTCTTGTACCGCGGCGAATTGTTCTTCGGACACAATTGCGGTGTGAGCGTTGTTTTTGACAATGGTATTCCCTTTGATTTTTTCGGCGTGTTTCATGTCTTTTGTCCCCCCGGGAGTCCAGTGCTGGTGTCCTGCATAGGTGATATTCCGCAGCACATATTCCACTGTACGGTTCTCCCAAGGCTTTCCGTATGCGGTGCGTATGCCGTTGTTGTTCAGTTGTGTAGCGATAGTCCGCATTCCTGTGCCGCTTAAAAAGGCGTTGAAGATCCACTGCACTGTCTTTGCATCGTCATTGGGCAGCAGTTCACCATCTTTCGCTGTATATCCAAACGGAGCACGCCCAAGTGTGCCGCCACGCCGTGCCTTCTCCGACATGCCGCGGACGACTTCTTCCGACAGGTTGATACTGTAGTATTCGTCCATAGCTTCCAGCAGGGCTTCGATCAGGATAGACGTTTTATCTTCTCCGATCTGCTCGGAGATAGACACCACTTCCACACCGCACTGTTTCCGGAGCATGGACTTGTAGACCACGCTGTCCTCCCGGTTCCGGGCAAAACGGGAGAACTTCCACACCAGGATCGCATCAAACGGGTGGCTTTTCTGCTTTGCCGTGCCGATCATCTGCTGAAACGCCGGACGCTTGGTGCTTCTGCCGCTGATGCCCTCGTCTACGAAGATGTACTCCTGCGGTACGATGTAGTCGTTTCGCTTGGCGTAGTCCAGAATGGCTTTCCGCTGGCTGTCGGGGGAGTATTCGATCTGGTCATCGGTGGATACGCGGATGTACGCCGCTGCGATTTTCATTGGGCGCTCCTTTCTATCATGATGCCCTGCCGTGGTGGGCGGCAGGGCGGCGTAAGCGATCTTATTTCAGCGATTCATCGACTGCTTTGAGATTCAACAGGTAAAATGAACGATTGCCCTGTTTATTGGTAATCAGCAGTTCTTCGGGAATACGTTTCAGCCTTGAACGAACAGTGTTATATGTCATTCTCATTTCACATTCCAGTTCTTTTTGAGAAATTCCCATGTTGGAAAACAGTGCCGCTTGAATCAGATAGTCGTATATTCTGCACATACTTTCATTCTCTGCATTTGGCAGCTGTGTGATCAGATCGATATAGTGCATCAGTTTTTCGGAACGTTCTGATAAAGCCTGATAAAGCTGATGCATGGAAATATCCACAATCCCCAGAAACATTTCTGCAAAGGGCGTGAGATCACCTCTATTATTATAATGATTGCAAATTTCAAAGGCTTTATAATACTTATTTATATGTTCTTTAATCGTAAAAGAGATACGATAACCAATTAGCTTGTTCAGGTTTTGAGAGAGTATATAACTGCTGATAAAACGGCTGGTACGTCCATTACCATCATAAAACGGGTGGATATACCCGAACAAATAATGAAATACCGCTACTCGCAACAAAATATCACAATGATTGTCATTCAGAAAATCAAGAGATTTTTTCATCACAGATATGATTTTAGATTCGGGATAAAGTCCATCGTGGATTTTTTTGTCAGTCGGAGAGTAAACGCCCACATCATTTTTACGGAATATTTTTCCATCAGGTAAATCATCAGGATCAGTCGCTTTTATTTCTTCATAGAAAATATCATCATAGATTTTACGTACATCTTCAGGGGTTTGAAGCGGCAGGTTTTCACTCTTCATCAGCAGAACATACTTATTTACAAGTCCAACAAACCTTTCACGTTTATTGTTTTTGGATAAGTCCTGTAGAATTTCGCTGATTTCCTTTCGTGTACTGTGAACACCTTCAATATTGTTTGTCAGGACGATTTCATCAATCAAACAGCGTTGCTGAAATTGTGACAAAGCGATTCCGGGAAGGCGATTGCAAATCTGGCTGATTTTATTGTTCGTGCGTTCAATCGAAATAATCAGTCTGAAGATTTCGGCGGACTGGCAGACAAACGCAGAGTGCTCTCCGATTTTTATATCGAGATGAATTGTATCTTCATCTTGAAAGCGTTTATCATATTCAGCGTGAAAAGCCGAAGGATCTGCATAGAACAATTTGTATAATGTTTTTTTACTCACCTTTATCACCTCATGGCCTAGAAATCATCTTTCAAAATCAGCTTATTTTTGAAAGATTCACTCTAATTGTAACCTACAGCTTCTCAAAAGTCAAGGGATTTTGAGAAGTATATTGTCGATTTTGAGGATCGCTTTTCAATTTTTAATCATTTATCCAGATCATATTTTAATCCATGTGCCTGTGTAGGGCGGTTTTTTATGCCTCACACCAGCTCCGTCTTCCCGATGACACGTCCCCAGCATTGCAGGCTGTCGCTTTCGTGGATCGGTATGGGATCATACTCTGGATTGCGGGAGAGCAGTTCGCTCTCGCCAAGTTCCTTGACGTAGCCGTCACCGTTCAGCGTAAACACGCCCACTTCGCCCACTTCAATCGTCGGGGTAGACTGTACCAGCAGAATGTCACCGTTCAGATAGTCCGGCTCCATGCTGTCCCCGTCTACTTCCACAGCAAAGTCCGCCTGATGTACGGCGGCGGTTTCCACAACCTCTGCCTCCTGCCAGTTATCATCGTCGTCCAGGTTGTAACCCAGACCGGCAGAAACTTTGTGGCGGCTCAGGCGGTGGAGCAGATAGGCAGCACGCTTTGATGCGGCAGTCTGCCGTTTCTGGTCGGCAGCAACGATCTTCCGCAGCACGTCCAGGAACGACTTTCGGGAAGTTTCGTCCAGACTTAGCCACTCTCGGAGCAGGTCCTTTTCCATTTCGTCCACCGTCATCAGCTTGTCGATCGGATCGGCTGGCTCTTTGGCATCTGGTCTGCCTAAAAGATAGTCGGTTGATACATCAAAGTAATTTGCAATTGCGACTAGTGTTTCACCGTTAGGCTCTCGTGCACCTGTTTCATAGTTTTTATATGTACCTTGTCCGATTCCGATTCCTTCGGCAACTTCCTTTTGTGTTTTACCGGATTTTTTTCTGGCTGCTTTCAAATTATCAGTGTTCATTGTATCACCTCCTTGTCTACAGTATAGTACATTTCGTCCTAAATGTCAATACGATTTTTGCATATTTTCTTCTGGATAGGGCGTATTGTACACCTTGAACAAAAACAGCAAGGACTATTTGTATACATTTTTCTTGAAAATCCATTGACAATTAGGACGTACTGTGCTATAATCATATTGTCAGCAGGACGTAAAGTCCTAAACGCTGAAAATCCTGTTTCCCGCCTAGGGGAAAACGATACTGAGGGGGGTGAATGACATGAGTGAAACAGCAGAGGTCATCTGCCAATTGATAAGTTGGTCGATGGTTCCTGTTACGGTTGTTATTTTTCAGTCCATATTGGACAGCGATAGTGTACGCATCAAAATAATTCTATGGGTCGCTCTAATTTTAGCTTTCGGCATAATGATTGGTAATCCGTTTGTAGTGACTTTGCTAGTTCCCTGAATGCAGAATCGTATTTGGATTTTGAAAATGTTTTGGATTTCTGGTTTTCATCTTCATCTGAAATAAAGTAATCCAGAAAAGACAGATAAAAGACTTTGTACAAGCGTTGCGATTCTGTGCCCATGTACATAACGTTTTCAGAAAACAAATCCAGAAATCGTGTTGCAGTATCGAAATTGAAATGAAGCGTGTCGTTTTCTGGGACTGCACCTCTCATGCACATTATATAAAATGGCGTGTAGAGTTTTTCTACTCGTTGCATACGAATCTGGTCTTTTTTCATCTTTCTGTTTGTTCTTCCGGTAATGCCTAGCACTACGAGAGTGGTTATAGAAGAAATCACTGGTGGTATCAGCATTTCTACAAGCCCTTGAAAATCAAAATCCATTGTATTCGCCCCTTTCTGATGCCTATTATACCACACCAGAAATCGGAATACAACCACAGGGTAAAAGAACTTGCTTTACAAGTTACGAAAAGTCACTCGTTATATACTGTAGACAAGGCAGCAAAAAAGCCCACCGCAAAGCGGCAGGCTTTTGGGAAAGCAGAGAGAAATCTGCTTAGTTTGCAATTTTGCATCTGGACAGCAGCAGGTATTGTCCGTCAGAAACGGTAACATAGGACTGTCCGCTGAAATTTTCATTGGTGACAATTGGAGCATCCGGTGCACTGCTGTCATATACGCAGTAGTAGCCGTCGATCTCGTCTGTAGATTCCAGCTTGTATTCTCCTGCCGGAAGGTCGATACCGATGCGGAATTCGCCCTCACCGTCTGTCATAATGGCATATGGGCTGCCGGCAATTTGTTCTGCCGGAATTGCCATAGCACGGTTCAGTTCAAGATACTGTCCGTCAGATACAGTGACAAAGGCGTTGTAATCGAAGTTTTCGTTTCCAATGATGCTGTCGCCGACACTATCAGCGTTTACGCTGTAGTATCCGCCAAAATTGGAATCCATTGCAAAGATGCAGTATTCTCCGGCGGCAATATCCACGCCGACTTTGTATGTGCCCTCTTTGGTAATGTCAACCGTAGCAGCCGCTTCTGTCGGTGCTTCCGTCGGTGCATCTGTTGCATCTTCAGCTTGTGCAGTAGTGGTTTCTTCCGCTTCCGTTGCTTCTTCCGTTGTGGTTGCTGTCGTAGTCACAGCAGGGGAAGAACTGGAATCGTCAGAAGAACTGCTGCCGCTGCCAGATGCGACACCGATGATAAGCATCAGGGCAAAAAAGGCAGTGATGATGATTTTTACAGGCAGCTTCCATTCTTTCTTATTGCACCACATCAGTATCAGACCAACGGGCCACACCAGAATGAGCATCAGCACAACAAACCAAGTTTGCTTGCTAAGCGGTTCTTTCTTCGGCGGCTGCGGATACTGCTGGTACTGTTGGTACTGCGGTGCAGCATTCTGATATGTGTTGGGCTGCTGCGGGGGCGGCGGAACGGGCTGCTGTGCAGACTGTGCGGTGGTCGGCTGTTCAGCACCGTCCAACGGAAGCTTTGTGCCGCACAGGCTACAGAATTTTGTTCCGGCAGCGTTTTCACTGCCACATGACGGACATTTCATAGTGGTACATCCTCCTAAAAAATTGATATTTTTATTATACCATATTCATTTGTGAAATGCAAGCATTCGACAGAATTCGACAAAAATGTAATCAAATTGTAATGAAACCGCGTTTCCACGTCCCGAGCATGACGCAAAACCGCTTACCAACATCTTCAATCGCCATTGTGGCGAATACCTCCTTTCATTTCCATGCGGCGGACTGGTACACCCGCCGCAGACGGAGCGACGAGTACGATTCGGGTGCAACTCCTGAACGCTCCACAGTTCAAAAAAGTGAGGTGACACTTATGACAGCAACCAGAGTAGCACAGCAGCTGATCCACGCGGCACTGGACGTAGTCGCACCGCTGGAACGGTTCAGTTATCTGTCCGGCGTTCTCGACGGCTATAAGCTTGCCAGAGAGGAAGTCGAGGGGCAGCAGTTTCGGGTGCAGAACAAGGACGATGTGCAGGAGCACAGCAGAGCGTGAACAGAAAGGAAGATAAAACATGAAAGACCTGATTCAGATCCACTACGACAATGCAGACCGCCCGACGGTATCGGGGAGAGAGCTGCATGAAGCACTGGGTGTAGAAACCAGATACAATGACTGGTTTGACCGTATGTGCGAGTACGGCTTTTCCGCGGGAAAGGACTATTACTCATTTTTGAGTAATAGGTCTGACGGCAAGGCAGGCAAGCCCAGAACCGACCACCAGCTGACAATCCCCATGGCAAAGGAACTCTGCATGCTCCAGCGGACGGACAAGGGAAAGCAGATGCAGCAGTACTTCATTGCCGTGGAAGAACAGTGGAACAGCCCTGATGCGATCATGGCAAGAGCCTTGCAGCTGTCGAACGCCAAGCTGAAAGAGATGCAGATCACGGTTTCCGCACTGACGGTGGAAAACCAGATCATGAAGCCGAAAGCGGAGTACTTCGACGAACTGGTTGACCGGAATCTGCTGACCGGCATTCGGGAAACCGCCGGAGAACTGGGCGTGAAGCAGAACCAGTTCGTGGCGTTCCTGCTGGAAAAGAAGTACATGTACCGCGACAAAAAGGGCAAGCTGACCGCCTACGCAAAGCCACTCTCAGACGGCTTGTTCGAGCGGAAAGAGTGCGTGAACGAGAAAACCCAGTGGAAAGGCACGCAGGACCTTGTCACACTCAAGGGCAGGGAAACGTTCCGGCTGCTGATGGTCGGAGCGTGACAACAGACAAGCCGGCACCCGCATAAACTGTACAGAAAGGAGCGTGCAGCATGAGTACAAGCAAACTGATTCGAGAAGAAACCGGCGAGATCGTCCCGTGGGACAGCCTGACCAAACAGGAAAAGCTGGACCTTTGGGACAACGTGTGGTCTAAGCGTATTGCGAGAGTTGTTGCAGAGTACATCCACAACCACCCGGAGGAACGGAAACAGGTCATTGATGCCCTGGACTGGGCACGGGAGCACCCGTGGAAGTCCGGCGAAGATGCCACAGAAACCGAATAATCACCCGCCGCGAAAGCGGCAGAAAGGACAAGCCAAATGGAAACCCAGAAGAAACACATTGAGATCCACATCAAGATGGACGAGAACGAGCAGATCACGCCGAACTCAAAGATAAGCAACGTCAGCGGCGATGACGTGATAGCTTGCTATCTTGCAGGTGCGGTATACGTTGCCAATATCGTGGCAGATTGCAGCAACGGTAAGCACGATGCAAAGCAGGTACTGGGAGCAATGCTCAAAAGGCTTTCCCTGGTTTTTGTACACTTCGATGAAATCATGGAAAAAGAGGAGAAAAGCTGATGACGCTTACGATGACCGCCGAGGAGTACAACGGCGTGATAAAGTACCTGCTGTCCCTGCCCATGAACCGTGCAGATTACCCATTGCTGGAGCATCTTTACGCCGGCGGCGGGATCCCGGAGGTACTCGGCGAAACCAGCAAGGAACTGCGTGCCAGAGTGGCGATAAACGCTGTCAAGGCACACTGTGACACAAAGAAAACCCCTGCACCGGCGGCAACCGGTAACGGGGGCATGGAAAATAATTAACCACAACTATCATATCACACTTAGGAGGAAATGTCAAATGGAAACGAAACTGAAAGACAGCGAGATCGTTGCTGAACTGATCGAGAGCGTCCGGCACGACATGGAGATGCCGAAAGAAATCTGGAATCGGGGAATGGGACTGCTGCAAAAGTTCCAGCAGCTCGAACGGGACGAGGAAGCTGCACAGGACAAAGCTGCATTCGAGGAGGCATGCCGCCGTGGATAATCAGAAGAACTGCTGCGTGAACTGCGGCATCAGAAGCGTACCCTTGTACTTAGGACTAGACAACCGGCTGCACTGTGCCGATCACATCGGCCTGCTGCTGCCGCCGGACAAGCCGGAACAGCCGGCAGAGGAGGAACATCATGGATAAACTGAGAATGCAGAAGAAAGAGCCTGCCGGCAGGAAGAACGGCGAACGGCGGCTGTTCACCAGCGTGAATCTGCGTCTGGAACACGCCGCACTGGTGGAGGAAGTCGCACTGGAAACCGGACGCACCAAGACACAGGTGCTGGGGGATATGGTCCAGTTCGCCTACGACCACATTGAACTGTATGAGGAGGGAGAAGCATGAGCGTGAAGATCAACAGTCTGGAAATCGAAAACGTCAAGCGGATCAAGGCGGTAAAGCTGGAACCGTCCGCCAATGGTCTGACCATCATCGGCGGCAACAACAATCAGGGGAAAACCTCTGTGCTGGATGCCATTGCGTGGGCACTGGGCGGCGACAAGTACAAGCCCACCGCTGCGGCAAGGGACGGGGCATACACCGATCCCATTCTCCATGTGGAGTTGTCCAACGGTCTGATCGTAGAGCGAAAGGGCAAGAACAGCAGCCTGAAAGTCATTGACCCCAACGGCAACAAGGCAGGTCAGCAGCTGCTGAACTCGTTCCTGTCTGCACTGGCACTGGATCTGCCCAAGTTCATGAACGCATCGGACAAGGAAAAAGCGGCGATCCTGCTGCAAATCATCGGCGTGGGCGAGCAGCTGGCACAGATTGAATCTGAGGAAAGCCGGCTGTACAACCAGCGTACTGCCATTGGCAGAATCGCCGACCAGAAGCAGAAGTATGCCTCAGAGCTGCAGTGCTGGGAGAACGTGCCGAACACACCGGTTTCCGCATCGGAGCTGATCGCACGGCAGCAGGAGATTCTGGCACGCAACGGCGAGAACCAGCGGAAACGGGAAAACGCTGCCCGGTATGCACAGGAACTCACCGCCGCACAGGCTGCCTATGACGCTGCCAAACAGCGTCTGGAACTGGCAGAGCAGAACGCTGTGACTGCCCAGATGTCCGCACGGGATCTGCAGGACGAATCCACCGCCGAACTGGAAAAGAGCATTGCGGAGATCGACGCCATCAACATGAAGATCCGGGACAATCTGAACAAGGAACATGCCGAGGAAGAGGCAAAGACCTACCGGCAGGACTACGAAGCACTGACTTCACAGATCCACGCACTGCGGCAGGAGAAGCAGGACTTGCTGCACGCCGCCGACCTGCCGCTGGAAGGGCTGACGGTGGAAAACGGAACACTACAGTACCACGGCAAGCAGTGGGACAGCATGAGCGGCTCAGAGCAGCTGCGAGTGGCGGCTGCCATTGTGCGAAAGCTGAATCCGGACTGCGGCTTTGTGCTGCTGGACAAGCTGGAACAGATGGACAGCGTCACCCTGCAGGAGTTCGGGCAGTGGCTGGAACAGGAAGGTTTGCAGGCAATTGCCACCCGTGTGTCTACCGGGGACGAGTGCTCTATCCTGATTGTTGATGGATACTCTGTTTCACCGAATGAGGCAATAAAGCAACAGACAACGTGGGAAGCTGGTGTGTTTTGATGGGAACATTTATTGATCTGACTGGCAAACAATTCGGGGATTGGAATGTGATTTGCAAATCAGAGTACGCTGGTCACGGTATAAAGCCACGTATTTTTTGGAAATGCAGATGTAAAAACTGCGGAGCAGAAAGGAATATCGATGGCAAATCACTCCGATCCGGCGTATCTTCTCATTGCGATTGCACACGTTATTCTTTCTTGATAACAAACCCGCCGCACCATACACACGGAAAGAGTCATACTCGTCTGTATTATGTCTGGTGCGGAATGCGTCAGCGTTGCACTGACCCTAATAATGTTCATTTTCACTTATACGGCGGTCGAGGAATATCTGTTTGTCAAGAGTGGAAACAAAGCTTTGAAGCATTTTATAAATGGGCAATGAAGTCTGGTTATGACCCGTATGCATTGCGTGGAGCTTGCACGATTGACCGAATTGATAATAATGGGAATTACTGTCCTGAAAACTGCCGATGGGTTGATGCAAGAACCCAAGCACACAACAGAAGAAGCGTGGAAAGGAGAACATCACAATGAATTTTGAAGAAACAAACGGCATTCAGACCGGTGCCGGCGTGAAACTGGTCATCTACGGACAGGAGGGCGTGGGAAAGACCTCTCTGGCGGCACAGCTGCCGGGAGCGGTGTTTCTGGACTGCGAGGGCAGCACCTCGAAGATGAACGTCCGGCGGCTGCCCAAGCCCACCAGCTGGGAGATGCTCCAGCAGGAAGTGGATTTCGTGCTGGAATCCCACGCACAGCGGCAGTATCAGACCTTGTGCATCGACACCTTCGACTGGGCAGAACGCCTCGCCATTGCCCAGCTGTGCAGCAAGCACCAGGTGAACGGCATCGAGGGCTTTGGCTACGGCAAGGGCTGGGAGTATGAAGCGGAGGAGATCGGGCGGTTTCTGGACAGCACAGAACGCCTTGTGCAGGCTGGCGTTAATGTGGCACTGCTCTGCCACGCCGTCACCCGAAAAGCGTCCCTGCCGGAGATTGATGCGGAGTTCGATCACTGGGAGCTGAAGCTGGGGAACAAGACCACCAACAAGATCGCACCGCTGCTGAAAGAGTGGTCAGACATCACCCTGTTTCTGGCGTTCCAGACCTACGTCATCGCCACCGACGACAAGGGCAAAAAGCACAAGGCGACTGCCTGCAACCGTGTGATGTACACCACGAAAACGGCGTGGTGGGACGCAAAGAACCGGTTCGGCTTGCCGGAGATGTTGCCCCTGGAATATGCGTCCATTGCGTCCGTCTTCGCTGCACCTGCACCAGCTGCCGCACCTGTTCCAAAAGCACAGCAGGTCATAGAAAAGGCACAGGCTGCCGGACTGCCCACGGAAAAGGATCTGGCGGAATCGGAGCTGCTGATTACCGCAGACGGACAGCTGCCAGAGCCGCAGCCGACCGCAGCCGACGTGCAGACCCAGCACATTCTGGACGGCATCGCACCTCAGCTGGCACAGCTGATGACCGCATCACAGGTGCAGCCGTCGGAATTGCAGGCAGTCGTAGGCAAAAAGGGCTATTTCCCGGCAGATATGCCCGTGCAGAACTATCCGCAGGACTTCGTGGAAGGCTGGTGCATTCCGTGGTGGCAGAACATCGTGGAAATGATACAGCAAAATCGAGTGCCGTTTTAAGGCAATACCGCACAAAGAGAAAGGCAGGTTCTACATGAACAATTACAACAACACAACCGCAAACACCCAAGGTCACGAACTTGGCTGGGGCGACGAGATCCAGCAGGAAAGCAGCTTTATTCTGCTGCCGGAGGGCGACTACCGCTTTACCGTGGAGAAGTTCGACCGTGCCAGACATGCCGGCTCGGCGAACATTCCGCCCTGCAACAAGGCAATCGTCCACTTCCGGGTGTTCAGCCCGGACGGCAGCAGCGTTCTCCTGCAGGAGAACCTGTTTCTGCACACGAAAATGGAATGGAAGCTGTCCGAGTTTTTCGCCAGCATCGGCATGAAACAGAAAGGGCAGGCGGCACAGATGAACTGGTCACAGGTGTGCGGCAAGTCCGGCGTGTGCCATGTGAAAATCCGCACCTATGAAAAGCGGGACGGCGGCGGAACTGGGCAGGCAAACCAGATCGACAAGCTGTATCCGTCCTACGATCAGCCACAGACCGCCCAGAATGCCCCACAGCAGCCCTACAACGCGCCGCAGCAGCCGTACTCGCAAAACAACCCACAGTCGTGGCAGCAGCCCCAGAACGGCACACAGAACGGCTGGAACAGGGGACAGTTTTAAGGAGTGAAACCCCTCAGTCACCTACGGTGACAGCTCCCCTACAGGGGAGCCAGTATGGAAAGGAGTACGATCATCATGCAAATGCGACCTTATCAGCAGGCGGCGAGAGAAGCCGTGCACCGGGAGTGGGACGAGGGCAGAAAGCGGACGCTGCTGGTGCTGCCCACCGGGTGCGGCAAGACCATTGTCTTTGCAAAAATCACCGAAGATGAAGTTCGCAGCGGCAATCGGGTGTTGATATTGGCACATCGGGGCGAGTTGCTGCAACAGGCGGCGGACAAGCTGGAACGCACCAGCGGTCTGAAATGTGCCGTGGAAAAGGCAGAGCAGACCTGTCTGGGAGAGTGGTATCGTGTCACGGTGGGCAGCGTTCAGACCCTCATGCGGCAGAAACGCCTTGCCCAGTTTCCGCCGAACTACTTTCAGACCATTATCATCGACGAGGCACACCATGCCATTTCCGACAGCTATCAGAGCATTCTGGAACATTTTCCAGATGCCAACGTACTGGGCGTGACGGCAACGCCCGACCGGGGCGACAAGCAGAATCTGGGCAGGGTGTTTGACAGTCTGGCGTATGAATACACCCTGCCCCAGGCCATTCACGAGGGATACTTGACACCGATCCGGGCGTTGACCGTGCCGGTGCAGATCGACTTCACCCATGTGGGGACGGCTGCCGGAGATTACAAGCCGGGGGACATTGCCACGGCACTAGACCCCTATCTCGACCAGATCGCCGCCGAAATGGCGAAATACTGTGCCGACCGGAAGACGGTGGTGTTCCTGCCGCTGGTCAAAACCTCCCAGAAGTTCCGGGACATTCTCTGTCAGCACGGATTCCGGGCGGCAGAGGTCAACGGTGAATCCGACGACCGGGAACAGGTTTTACGGGACTTTTCCGACGGCAAATACAACGTGCTGTGCAACAGTATGCTGCTCACCGAGGGCTGGGACTGCCCGGAGGTAGACTGCGTGGTGGTGCTGCGTTCGACGAAAGTCCGTGCCCTGTACTGCCAGATGGTGGGACGCGGCACGCGGCTGGCAGAGGGGAAAGACCACCTTCTGCTGCTGGATTTCCTGTGGAACACGGAAAAGCACGAGCTGTGCCGTCCGGCGTGCCTCATCTGCGAGGACGAAGAAGTGCAGCAGAAAATGACACAGCAGCTGGAGCAGCAGCCCGGCGTGCCGGTGGACATTGAGGAAGCTGAAAACAAAGCGTCCGAGGACGTGGTGGCAGACCGGGAGTCCAAGCTGGCGGAGCAGCTGGAATCCATGAAAAAGCGGAAGTCGAAACTAGTCGACCCTTTGCAATACGAGATGTCGATCCAGTCCCAGGATCTGACCGGCTATGTGCCGTCGTTCGGGTGGGAATCCAGTCCGCCGACGGACAAGCAGAAGAAAGACCTGGAGAAACGGGGCATTGACCCCGATGCGGTGGAGAGTGCCGGAAAGGCGGAACAGATTCTCCGCACGGTGGCACAGCGGCAGATCAGCGGACTGGCTACGCCGAAGCAGATACGCTGTCTGGAAAAGTACGGCTTTCAGCACGTGGGCAGCTGGTCCTTCGATGCGGCAAAGAACCTCATCAACCGCATTGCCGCAAACGGCTGGCGTGTGCCGCGGTCGATCACAGCGGCGGAGTATGTGCCGGAGGTGCATGGATAAATGGATTACAAAGACGACAACTTAGACGAACTGCTGGACTACATCGACCCGGCGGCTCTGACTTATCAGGAGTGGTGCGGCGTGGGCATGGCACTGAAAGATGCCGGCTATGACTGCTCCCTCTGGGACAGCTGGTCACAGCGTGACACTGCCCGGTATCACAGCGGCGAGTGCGAAAAGAAGTGGCGGTCTTTCGCCGGCTCAGAGCACCCGGTCACTGCCGGAACAATTGTACACATGGCACTGGAAAACGGCTATCGTCCCCAGAGTGCCCCGAAAGAATCCAGAGCCCTCAGCTGGGACGATTACATCGGGGAGGACTATGCCATTACAGGACCGTGCCAGACACAGGCACTTCCGGTAAAGCCGCTGTTTGCACAGTGGAATCCAGTGAAAGAGATCAGCACATATCTCAGCACTTTGTTTCAGGCAGAGGAGAACGTGGGCTATGTGGTACACAGTTGGAAAAATCAAGACGGAAAGTATCTTCCAGATGCCGGCTGCTGTGACCGGACTGCCGGAAAACTGCTGGAAGATCTGACGTATTGCGAAAATGATCTTGGTGCAGTTTTTGGCGACTACGATCCGAATATCGGAGCATGGATCCGATTCAATCCATTGGATGGAAAAGGCGGTAAAAATGAAAATGTCACAGATTTTCGTTATGCTCTGGTAGAATCTGACGGAATCCCGATTGAACAGCAAAACGGAATTATGCGTGATCTGCAATTGCCCATTGCCTGCCTTGTCTACAGCGGCGGAAAAAGCCTGCACGCAATTGTGCGAGTGGAAGCCGGCAACGCAAAAGAATATCGGGAACGAGTGGCATTTCTGTATCAGATTTGCGACAAGAACGGCTTGCAAGTTGACCGTGCTTGTAAAAATCCTTCACGGCTCTCCCGAATGCCCGGCGTTGTACGTGGAGAAAAGAAACAGTATTTGGTTGCGGTAAATATCGGAATGGGCAGCTGGGACGAGTGGAAAGACTACATCGACAGCGTCACCGATGATCTGCCGGAGTTTGAGAATATGGCGGAGATATGGGAGAATATGCCGGAATTATCACCGCCTTTGATTGAAAATGTACTGCGGCAGGGACACAAAATGCTGTTGGCTGGACCGTCGAAAGCTGGAAAATCTTTTGCACTGATTGAACTGTGCATTGCGATGGCAGAGGGGCGAAAGTGGATGGGTTGGCAATGCACCAAGGGAAAAGTGCTGTATGTCAACTTAGAACTGGACAAGGCTTCCTGTGACCACAGAATCCATGATGTTTATACTACTTTGCAGATACCTCCGGTCAATATTCGGAATATTGAGGTGTGGCATTTGCGTGGCGTAACCGAACCTATGGATAAACTTGCACCGAAATTGATTCGTCGGGCGAAAAAGCAAAACTTCATTGCCGTCATCATTGACCCCATTTACAAGGTCATCACCGGTGACGAGAACAGTGCCGACCAGATGGCACATTTCTGCAACCAGTTCGACAAGGTGTGCACCCAGCTGGGCTGTGCGGTGATCTACTGCCACCACCACAGCAAGGGAGCACAGGGCGGCAAGCGGAGCATGGACCGTGCCTCCGGCAGCGGCGTGTTTGCCCGTGATCCGGACGCACTCATTGACATGACAGAACTGGAACTGACGGACGAGATCCTCAAACAGGAGACCAACACTGCCATCTGTGAAGCCTGCATTGAAAAGCTGCGGCAGCATGCTCCGGCAGTGCTGGCAGATGCTTCACCGGATGAGCTGCTGAGCCATGTGGAATCCCTGAAGCTGTGCCGGGACAATCTGCCGCCGGCGGTGTACGAGGGCTTTCTCGGCGAGATCGAGGCGGTCAAGCGGACAGTGCGGCAGCGAACCGCATGGCGGCTGGACGGCACACTCCGGGAGTTCCCGAAGTTCGAGCCGAAGAACCTGTGGTTCCGGTATCCTGTCCACGTGGAGGACACCGTGGGCGTGCTGAAAGACTTGCAGGCAGAGAGCGAGATGCCGCCGCATCAGCGTGGAGCAAAGCGTGGCGGCGAGGGCAAAAGACGTACAGAGAAAGCAAAGAATGCAGACAAGCGAGCTGAACTTCTGAACACGTTCGATGCCTGCAACATAGATGGACAAGTTACGGTCAAGGACATGGCAGAGTATCTGGGCGTAGAGGAAAAAACAATCCGAAACCGCATCAAACGCTGTGATGATTTCACCGTAGAAAATTCCATTATCACCAAGAAAAAAGCAGAGTAAAACGCTTTAGCGATTTAGTGGGAAAAAGCGAGGGAAAAATCCCTTATATAATATATATTTTTCCTTTCCCTCAAAATCGGAGTCAATGGGGTGTACGTGAAAGAAGGGCTTGAGAGCCTGCCCTTCTTACACTACACACCACATTCCATTGACAAAAGGCAGTTACACAGAACCAGAAATGGAGGTACGAACATGACAACATTTTTCCTGCCGATGATACCGCCTACCAGTACACACCAGCAGGTGGGACACACCATCGACAAGCAGGGCAGACACCGGTTCTACCAGCGTGGGAACGGTGAGGCAGAGGCAAAGCTGACCGCCCATCTCATGAAGCACATTCCGGAGCAGCCGTACAGCGGTGCGGTTCGTGTGGTGGTGAAGTGGTGCTATCCCAGAAAGGCAAAGCACCAGAACGGCGAACCCTATACCAACAAGCCGGACGTGGACAACCTGTGCAAGGCACTGTTCGACATCATGACCCGGCTGCACTACTGGAACGACGACAAGCAGATCTACAGTGCGGTGACAGAAAAGTTCTGGGCAGATGTGCCAGGGGTGTTTGTGGAGATACGGGAGGCAGAGGAACATGAGTGAGATTAAATTGAAAAACTGTCCGTTTTGTGGTGGCGAGGCGGAAATGGGATTCCGTGACGCTAGTGCTTTTGTGATGTGTACAAAATGCCTTGCAAGAAGCAGAACGGTTGTGGCGTGTGTTGACTATACTGCGAGAGAAGTTGCTGCTGATGAATGGAATCAGCGGACAGATCAACCGCCGAAAGCCCGCTGGACACGAGAAGATGTCACGAGTTATGACGGTGAAACAATCAAAAATGGGGCTGCTGTCTGTGGCAGATGCAAAAAAGCGTTTTTTATGCCGACAGATACGTTTGATTACTGCCCGAACTGCGGAGCAAGAATGCACGAGGAGGCACAGCCATGACCACCAAACCCTGCGAAACCTGCGGCAAGCTGCTGATCGGCGTGAAAGGCGACCGGAGATTCTGCAACGCCTGTGCCATACGCCGACGAAAAGCGTATCAGAAACAGTATCGGGAGAACCGGAAGAAACGCTAACGCACGCGGGCATTAACCGAGTGTAAACCGAGCATGAAACCCAAAAGGAGTGGAATCACATGGAAAACAAGCAAATCAAGAAAGCCACGCTCTGCTGGAAGTGCAAAAACGCTGTCCCCACCAAAGATGCGGGGTGTAGCTGGTCGAGAGCATTCCAGCTGGTGGAGGGCTGGACGGCGGAAAAGCACCAGCAGAAACAGAGCGGCAGCGTTTACGAAACCTACTGTGTGATCAGCTGCCCGCTGTTCCAGAAGGACGGCAGGAACAGTGCTGACAGCTGCAAGGACGACACCGGCTGCGTCCGCATCGCAGAGCATATCCTGCGAGGACAGATGAACCGGTACCGCACTGCACTGGAACGCTACGCCAGAACCGGGAGCGACAATGATCTGGCACAGTTACGGTCGATCGAGCGTGACCTGCTCACGCCGTACTATGCGGCACTGACGCTGCACATCATTGAACTGCGGCAGGTGTGCAATGAACTGCGGCAGAAGGCAGGGCTGCCGGAACTGGAGGAGATGTAATGACCATCGAAGAAAAGATCACACGCTATCGTGGTATCCCCAAGCTGATAAAAGATCTCCAGATCGACAAAGAGATCTGCACGTCTGTAAAGTCGGTGCAGTTCGACAGCATCGGTGAGGCAAAGGGAACCCACGGGAACAGCACAGAGAAAAAGCTGATCGATGCCGCAGAGATCAGCGAGAAGATCGCCGCACTCCAGCAGGAGCGTGACAGGCTGGAGCTGAGCATCATGCAGCATATCAACACAACACTCTGCGGCAGCGATGAAGAAACCGTAGATATGCGGATTGCACTGAAAAAGTACTTGCTGCAAGGGCTGTCCCTGAAACAGATCGCAACACAGCATCTGCATCGGGACTATAAGAAAACCAAAGAATTGTACAGCACCGGATTCGAAAAGATAAAAAAACACCCCGCCACTAACCGAAACTAACCGAGAATAACCGCCAAACCACTTGCAGTAATCCACATTCCGTGTTATACTTATACTGACGAAAAAAGCAAAACGCCGTGAGGATTTCCTTGCGGCGTTTTTGTTTGCGGAGAAAGGAGCGTGACCGCATTGACCGAACGTCAGCGAAAATTTGCAGAATACTACGTGCAGTGCGGTAACGCTGAACAGGCTGCCGTTTCTGCGGGGTACTCGGAGCAGTACGCACGGGGGAATGCCTACAAACTAGTGGCAAACAGTGGCGTTGCCGCCTACATCAAGCAGCTGTCTGAGGCTGCCCAGACCGCACGCATCATGACGGCAAGAGATCGGCAGGAACTGCTATCTGATATTGCCAAAGATGAGCACAATGACGCAGCCGATCGCATTCGTGCTGTAGACACGTTGAACAAGATGACAGGGGAGTACACCACAAAGGTGGAGGCATCGGTGCAGAAAAATCCGTTTGCAGAACTCACCACAGAAGAACTGCGGAAAGTGATCGGCAGTGGATAAGCGGCTGATCGTGCTCGGTGCGAAAGCGGAACTGGCAAGGCGTGACTTTTTTGCCTATTGCAGCCTGATGGCACCTGACTTTTATCAGCCTGACCGGCAGTATCTTGTGCGGCTGTGCAGGGAGTTTCAGGCGTTCGTGGAATCTGATGACGAAGTGATGATCGTGAATCTCCCGCCCCGTCACGGCAAGTCCAGAACAGCCGGTCTGCTGGTGGAGTGGGTGCTCGGCCGTGATCCCTCTCAGAAAATCATGACAGGCTCTTACAACGAAACGCTTTCCACCATGTTTTCCAAGAATGTGCGAAATGATATCATGGAGCAAAAGGCGGACTTGTACATACCGGTGTACGCCGACGTGTTCCCCGACACCCGCATCAAGCACGGCGACGGGGCAATGAACCTGTGGAGCTTGGAGGGCGGCTACAACAACTACCTTGCCACATCGCCCACCGGTACGGCGACCGGCTTTGGGGCATCGCTGATGATTATCGATGACCTCATCAAAAACGCCGAAGAAGCCAACAACGAACTGGTGAAAGAAAAGCACTGGGCTTGGTTTACGGATACGATGCAGTCCCGCCTGGAGGAAAACGGAAAGCTGCTCATCATCATGACACGCTGGGCGACAGACGACTTCGCGGGGCGGGCGTTGGAGCACTACCGAAAGTCCGGTGCAAAGATGCGGCACGTCTGTATGAAAGCGTTGCAGGACGACGGCACGATGCTTTGTGATGCCGTGCTGACCAAAAGGTCTTATCTGGCAAAGACGAGTGCCATGGGAAAAGAAATCGCCGCCGCCAACTATCAGCAGGAGCCCATGGACATCAGGGGCAGACTGTACACCAGAATGCAGACCTACACCACGCTACCGGTGGACGAAAACGGGGAATCCCTGCTCCAGTATCTGCTGTGCTACACCGATACCGCAGACGAGGGCAGCGACTACCTGTGCAGCATCTGCTACGGCGTGTACAACGGCACGTACTACGTGCTGGACGTGCTCTATACCAGTGCACCCATGGAAACCACCGAGCCGCAGACTGCACAGATGCTGACAAAGCACAACATCGGCTGTGCGATCATCGAATCCAACAACGGCGGCAGAGGGTTCGCCAGAAACGTGGAACGGGAATGCCGGAAGCTGGGGAACCGGCACACGAAAATTACGTGGTTTCACCAGCATAAGAACAAGATTGCACGGATTTTATCCAACAGCACAGGCGTGATGCAGAACGTGCTGTTTCCGGTGAACTGGGCAGACCGCTGGCGGGATTTTGCCGGTGCGGTGCTGTCGTATCAGCGTACCGGAAAGAACGCCCACGACGACGCACCGGACGCTCTGACCGGCGTGTATGAAAACCCCAAGCCACCCGGCATGTGGCTTGTGTAGGAGGTGAAAGAATGCTTCACATCGGAGAAATACAAACGCTGCTGAACACAGCATACGGGGATCCGCAAAAGGCACAGGCACGCATCGGGCGGCAGTACTACCATGCCCGCCATGCGATACAGAACTACCGCCTTTTTTACTATGATGCCCACGGGGAACTGCAAGAGGACAAGACCAGAAGCAACATCAAGATCTCACACCCGTTTTTCACGGAACTGGCAGATCAGGAAGTCCAGTACCTGCTCAGCAACCGTGACAGGATCGTGGTTGCCGAAGATGAACAGCTGCAAAAGGAAATGGACAGTTACTTCAACGAAAACGACCGCTTTCGGGCAGAACTGGCAGATGCCTGTACAGATGCTGTGGTCTGCGGCTGTGGCTGGCTGTATGCCTATATGAACGCAGATGGAAAGCTGGCGTTCCAGTGTGCTGATGCGTTGTCTGTTGTCGAAGCAGACGGCAAGTACACTTCTGACGGCAGGGACTATGTGCTGTACCGGTATCCGCAGCGGACAGACATGTACGGGCACACGGTGTACAAGGTGCTTGTCATGGACGACACGCAGACGTGGACGTATACTCAGGTGGACAGCGGAACGATCACGCTGGACGCGGCAGAAAACGGCATTCCGAATCCACGTCCCCATGTGCTGTACAAGAAGCAGAACACAGATGACACCTATTTCGAGGGACTGGGATTCTTGCCGTGGTTCCGCATCGACAACAACCGTGAACGCGTTTCGGGGCTGCAGCCGGTGAAATCGCTGATCGATGACTACGATCTTATGTCCTGTGGGCTGTCCAACAATTTGCAGGACGCGGCAGAATATCTGGTAGTTGTGTCCGGATACGGCGGCACGGATATGACGGAACTGATGCAGAACATCAAGACTAAGAAGGTCATCGGCACGGCGGACGGCGGCGGTGTGGACATGAAAACGGTAGAAGTGCCCTATGAAGCCCGCAAGGTCAAGCTGGAACTGGACAAAGAGAACATCTATCAGTTCGGCATGGGCTTCAACGCCGCACAGGTCGGCGACGGAAACATCACCAACGTGGTCATCAAGTCCCGGTACGCCCTGCTGGACATCAAGTGCGGCAAGCTGGAAACGCACCTGCGGCAGATGATGGGCGGCATCATCGACGTGGTACTGCAGCAGATCAACAAGGACAAAGGGACGGCGTTCACCCGTGCCGACGTGAAAATGGACTTCACAAGAACCTGTATCACCAACGAATCTGACAACGCGGCGATCGGCAGTGCGGAAGCTGCTGCCGTGCAGACCAAGGTCAACACGCTGCTTGCTGCGGCGGCACAGCTGGGCGTAGAAGCTGTTTTGCAACCGCTGTGCAAGGTGCTGGAACTGGACGAGGCAGAGGTGCGGAAGTCGCTGGAACAGACGGACGGTGCACAGCTGGACAGCCTGATGCAGCAGCTGGAAGAAGGTGCAGCAGATGACACCGGCACAGAAGCAGACCACGCAGTATGAGCTGCTTTCCGAGAAAAAAGTCATGGAGCAGCTGGAACGGTCGTATCAGAAAGCACTGGAAGCTGTCAAGGACAGGCTCCGGCAGCTGGACGAACGGACTGACGTGGAAAACCGGCAGGCTGTTGCTTATCAGAAAGCGTTTCAGCAGGGCTTGCAGAAGCAGCTGGAACGCATTCTCGGAAAGCTGCACAGCAAGACGTACCGCACAGTGCAGGAGTACTTGCAGGACTGCTATCTCACAGGGCACACGGCGGTGCTGTACGAACTGCAAAGCGACGGGCTGCGGCTCTCGCTGCCTATTCCGCAGGATAAGGTCTGTCAGGCTGCCGTCAACGACACGAAGCTTGTAAAGCCGCTGTATGACAGCATCGGCGAGGATTTCGCCGGACTGAAAAAGCATATCACCGATATTGTTTCCGCTGGCTTTGCATCTGGTGCAAGCTACGGGGACATGGCGAACCAGATCACCGGCAAAATGATCGGCAACTATGCCACTATGCGTGGCGGGGCACTGGGACGGGCAAAGTTGATCGTCCGCACCGAGGGAAACCGCATCGCCAACGCCGCCAGACTGGAAGCCGCCAGAACGGCGAAGCAGCAGGGTGCAGATCTGGTGAAGCAGTGGGACAGCACCATGGACAAAAAGACACGCCCGCACCATGTCCAGCTGGACGGGCAGGTCCGCGAGCTGGACGAACCCTTTGAAGTAGACGGCAGAAAGGCACAGGCACCCGGCAAATTCGGCATTGCGTCCGAGGACATCAACTGCCGCTGTCACGCCTACAGCCGCCCCAGATGGGCGGTCAGAGCCGACGGCGATTACAAGTATGACAACCAGCACAGAGCCCTTGTGAAGGTTTCCAGTGAATCCTACGCGGCATATCGTGCTGGATACGTGCAGGAAACAGCGGAGAAACCGGACGGAACGGCTCCGGTTCCTGCGGGGCATGCTGTGGAAGTCACGCCGCCTACGCCAAAGGACAACGGCGGTACGGGGAAGACGTATCAGGCGGAGAAAATCGGCGGAAAAACGTTGACTTCGGGCGGCGATGGTGGTATAATAAAGGCAAGTGGTATACGGGTCAACCTGCAATTGTTTGCAAATAAAAATATTGCCAAAATGTCCTCGGTACAACTCGAAAAATCAATCAAAGCATGGAAATCAAAAGTGGAAGAACACAGAGAAAAAATATCTGCTCCAGAAAAATTTTATCCTGATTGGGATTCATTTGATGAAAGATACAAATTGGGTAACATCAAACACTGGCAAAAAGAAATAGACAATTTCAAGACGGACATATCAAGAGCCGAAGAAGAATTGAAAAAGAGAGGCGATTTAAATGGATAAAGAGCAATTTGATGCAATGAAGTTTTTTATAGCCGATTTTTTCGAGGAAATATCAAAAAGAAAAAAAGAAGCTGATGCCGACATGAAAAAAAACGGTTCTGATCTTTTTGTTAGCGGAAGAGCGTTAGCATACAATGAGATATTAGAAATTCTTCAGAACAGACTTGATGTGTATGGAATTGAAGTCAAACGTTAGAAGATGGAATTGATTCATGTATATGAGCATGAAAGTTTATTGAAATTATCGACTAAGACATCTCAAAATAGTATGTTTTTTGAGAGATAAAACTGAACACAAGAAAAAGCATCTCAGCCGAGGTGCTTTTTTCATGCCCCGAAAGGAGAAACCTATGGAACAAAAAGCAAAAGAAATCCTGTTGGAAAAGCTGGAAGAAATGGCAGAAGTTACACCTGATGCATTTGACGACCTGCAAGGCTACGCGGTGTTGTGCAGTGCTATGGCAGAGATGTGCAACGCTATTACACAAAAGGCATAAACCTGCCCCGACCACGGGCATAAACTGGCGGAGGGCGGAAAACAAGAACAATTCAGCCAGCGGGTACGGCGTTCTTTTATCGAAAAATCAGCATCTGAGCGATCAGGTGCTATTTTTATACCCAAATCACGAAAGGACTGATACACATGGCAGACGAACCGAAGAAGAATCCGGCACAGCCGTCTGAACCCGACGCATCGCCGCCGGAAAAGACTTACACAGCGGCGGAGTACAACGCGGTGCAGGTGCAGCTGCAACAGGCACAGGACGCGTTAAAGCAAGCCCAGAAGCAGACCAGGGCAGACAACGCCGCCAAGCAGACACAGGAGAACGCCCGCGTCACCGAACTGGAAGCAGAGCTTGCCAAGGCGAAGCTGGACGCTGCGGTACAGGTGGCACTGCTGAAAGCGGGAGCACTGGACACAGACTATCTGGCGTACAAACTGCAAGGCATGGACGGCGTGGCTCTGGACGATAAAGGCAATCTGACAGGCTGGGACACCACGCTGGAAACGCTGAAATCCCAGTATCCGACGCAGTTCGCGGCGGCGGAGAAAAAGCAGATACTGGAACAGAAGCTGCCGGACAACAGCGGCGGCTCTGCGGTCACTGCTGATGCGTTTGCAAAGATGTCTTATGCCCAGCGGCTGGACTTGTACAAGACCGACAAAGACACATACGACACCCTGACCGGTAGAAAAGGAGAATAACTATGGCAGAAACAACAACCATTCAGGACCTTGTAAATCCGCAGGTCATGGCGGATATGATCTCCGCCAAGATCACCAGCAAGATTGTCGTCACCCCGTTCGCAAAGGTGGACACCACCCTGCAGGGCGTACCGGGTGACACGATCACTGTGCCGCAGTACAGCTACATCGGCGATGCAGTAGACGTTGCCGAGGGCGTAAAGGCAGACACCGTAAAGCTCCAGACCAGCACCACCACCGTGAAGATCAAGAAAGCGATGAAAGCGGTGGAACTGACAGACGAATCCGTGCTGTCTGGCTACGGAAATCCGGTGGCAGAAACCAATAACCAGATCGGAAAGTCCATCGCGGCGAAGGTCGATGCCGATGCCATGGCTGCACTGCAGGGGGCACAGCTGACCTATGACGGCAGTGCGGCGGCGATCAAGTACGCCGGCATTGTGGACGCCATTGACGTGCTGGACGAGGAAGTGAACACGGACAAGGTCATCTTTGTCCACCCGAAGCAGGTGACACAGCTGCGGAAGGACAGCGATTTCCTCAGTGCAGACAAGTACAAGGACGGCGTGATGCTGACCGGTGAGATCGGCATGGTGGCAAACTGTCGCGTGGTGCCGTCTAAGAAAGTGCCGCTGCACAGTGAGTGGTACTACTTTGACGAGGCAGGCGGTACAGCTGCCACAGCCGGCAATATCGCTGAGATCCGGAAAACCCTGCCCGCTGCAAAGGTCGGCGATAAGGTCACAAAGTCCACCACGGCGTGCTACTTCTGCCCCATCGTCAAGCTGAATCAGGACGACGAAACCGAGGACGACACTGCGGCACTGACCATTTACCTGAAGCGTGACACCAACGTGGAGATCGAACGTGCAACCCTGTCCAGAAAGACAGACATCAGTGCAGACCGGTTCTATGCGGTAGCACTGTCTGACACCTCCAAGGTGGTACTGGCGAAGTTCAAGAAGTAAGGAGTGGACACCATGCTGATGACAGTGGAGCATCTCCGGAAATTTGCGGACACCGAAGCACCGGACGAACTGCTTGCGGAATATCTCGCCGCACTGGAATCTGCGATCCGGCAGGAAACGCACAACACCTTTACAGAACGCGGCTTCCGGCACGTGACGGCGATTCAGGGCGGTGTCATGCTGACACCGAGCCTGCGGATCCTGACAGGGGACACCGTGCAGATCGGCGAGCAGCTGTACACGGTGCTGCCGGACAGCATGCTGTCACCTGCTCCGGCTGATACCGCTTCTGCGGTGCTGTACCGCGTGGTGTATCCGGATGACGTAGTAATGGGGTGCGTGGATATTCTGCGGTACAAGCTTAGCAAGACAGGGCAGAACGCCGCTGACAGGGCTGGAATTGCATCGGAAACCATCAGCCGGCATAGCGTGACCTTTTCCGGAGAGGACGCTTACAGCGGAGTTCTGGGCGTTCCTGCACGGCTTGTCAGATTTCTGGACAGATACCGGAAAGCGAGGTTCTGAGCTATGTACGGACTGATCGGCGGGAATACCGATGCACAGCTTGTGCTGCTGAAATCTGTTGTCAATAGCATCGGGGAAGCCGAGCCGCAGGAAGAAATCGTAGCCACACTGCATGGCTGGCTGGATATGGCCGGCGGTGACAGCCGGTATACTGCATACTACGCAAAAACCGAAGAATCGACGCATGTGTTTGTGTGTGACTGGGTACAGCTGCCGGAGGACTTCTCTCCGGAAAACTGCCACCTACTCTGCGGCGGAAAGCGGTATGACGTACTGCAAATCGATAACCCTATGGGCATGGAAGGCGGCTCCCAGCTGGAGATCTATCTGCGGTATACGGGAGGTGCGGCACAGTGCTGGAAAGCGTAACTCTGGAATCGAACATCTTACAGGCAGAGGGCTTGCTGGACGATGCGGTGCAGCAGTTTCTGACGGAAATGGGGGCATTGCTTGCGGCAGATGCGGCGGCAATGTCACCGGTGGACGAGGGGCAGCTGAAAGGCTCTTGGGACTATCAGGTGGACGCCGCAGAGAAGTCCGTCACCGTCGGCAGCAATCTGGAAAACGCGGTCTGGAACGAGTTCGGCACAGGCACACACGCGGCAAACGGGGACGGCAGAGCGACACCGTGGTATGTGCCGGTTGCCGGATACACCGGAACGAGAAAGCCAGCCTATAAAGGCAAAGTCACAATAGTGTATGGCAAAAACGGCGTGCAGTACTACAAGACGGACGGCAAGGCGGCACAGCACACGCTGCAGCACGTCGCAGATCAGGACCTGCCGAAGGCAGAAAAACGCCTTGCGGCATTGCTGAAACGAGGGCTATCATGACACGAGAATTGCTAGCGGCAGTGAAAGCCCGTATGGACACAGCGGGAGTACCATATCAGTATGAAACCTATCAGACTTCCGGAAAGCTGCCACCGGTCTACTGTGTCGGGCATTGCAGCAGCAGCCCGGTCACAGAAGAAAGTGGTATGCTGTCCGGGACGTTCCTGCTCACGCTGGTTGGGACGAGCTGGGACGCACTGACAACTGCCCGAGAGAGAATTTGCTGGGCATTTCCCAGAGTTGCCGGATACAGCACGTCCGACGATGAGTATGCAGCGGTGCTGTTCTTTAGCAGTGCTGTTGCTGTTCCGTGCGACGATGCACGGCTGAAAAAAATACAAATCAATCTGAAATATATAGAATGGAGTGTGGAGTAATATGCAGGCAGGACAGCATGGCATGACACGAAATACGCTGGAGCGAATCTGGCTTGGTGCCGGGACGATCCACAAAGGACTGACGTTGACGACCGGTACCACCGGCGGCAATGCACAGTTCAACTTTGAAAAGACTCTGCTGTGTGCGACATCTGGCGGCAACAGCCTGGAGATCACCAGCACACTGTACGATGTGCCGATTGACGGCGTAGGAATCAAGGTGTATGGTGGCGTGGTAAAGACCGGAGAGACCGGCACAATGACCATCAACGCTCTGGATATGACGCCAGAGTTACTGAATCACGCACTGTTTTCCGACTTGGCGGACTCTCAGGGTGCAAAAGACTACCTGATAGGCTCGACAGGGCAGAAGATCGAAGAAAAGCACTGGATCGACAATCTGGCATATGTGGGCGAAACGCTGAAAGGCCGCAAGCCAATTGTCATTATTTTCGAAAAAGCAATCTGCACCAGCGGTGCAAAGGTGGACGGAAAAAGCTTTGAAGCGAGCGTACTGCCGTTGACATTTGAGGCATACCGACCGTATTCTGACAACGACCGCATGACAGGCTTGAACATCCGTATCTACTATCCGAAAACAAGCGCAGATGCCCAGAGTGCGGCTGCCAGCACGACAGTGGCAAAGTGAAAGGAGCGAGCACATGAAAAAGATCGAAATGCGGGAACTGACCGCCGAGGACATCGGAATGATGTTCGACATCGCATCCGCCGTTGGCTCGGACGAGATCGCAGCTCTGACAGAAGATCCGGCGATCGCCGCCGCCGTTTCTCGGCTCGGCAGCGGAAGCTTCCGTGAGGTCGGGGCAGTGGCTGCAGCGAAGGCGGTCGCTATCATCATCCGAAACTATCGGAAATGCGAGCCGCTGCTTCGTCAGCTGCTGGCCTCGGTTACTGGAAAATCCGAGGCAGAGATCGCAAAGTCTGGTGCAGGCACATACGCCGCCATGCTGCGGCAGCTTGTGACATCGCAGGGGATGAGGGATTTTTTCACGGAATTGCTGCCGTTTGCGGCAGCGGAGACAGCATCACCGGATTCTGCGAATTGATCTGGCGGCGGTATGCTGACCCTATGGGGCTGCTTGGCGCTGCTCTCCGGCAGCATCGGTTCGCAGAGACGGTCTGCAAGATATATGAGGAATCCTCCCGGCAGCAGTGCTGGGAGTTTTTCCTGCATCAAGTGCGCGACAAGTCTTTCCAGGAATTTATGGACGGGCTACAGACCAGTTCTGCAAAAAAACAGTCTCAGCACATCCGGAAAGAAGATGTGCCGGCGCTGATCCGGCAGAATATCGCCCGGTTTGAGAAGATGCAGTTCGGTGCGGCAGAAAAAATTTATTGACGGGAGGCGAGGGAAAACGGATATTTTCAAGCTGTGCGGCAAGATCGTCGTAGACAGCAGTGAAGCGCGAAAACAGCTGAAAACCACGCAGGACGATGCCGAAAAGACCGAGACACGGATGTCTAAAGCATTCGACAAGATCGGGCAGGCGTTTGGCAAGGCATTCAGGGGGCGGAAAAGCGACGTCTCCGACACCAAGGAATCTCTGCAAATCCTGACCAAAAAGGTGGAACTACAGCGGACGACACTGGACAAGCTGAAAGACAAGTACAAGGACCTTCGCAAAGAAACCGGCAAGGAATCCGATGAGGCGAAAACCTGTGCGGACAACATCAAAAAGCTAAGTTCTGAGCTGAAAAGCAACGAGAAAAAGTTGAGTCAGGCACAGAAAGCCGCCGATCAGCTGAACCGGGAACAGAAAAATCTGGACGATTCCGCCGGAAAGGCGAAAAAATCGGTCAAGGAACTGGGGGACAGCGCCAAAAACACAGAAGGCGGATTTTCCGTCATGAAGGGTGCCATTGCCAATGTATTGGCGAGCGGTTTTGAAAAGCTGATCGATCTTGCCGCAAAGGCAGGACAGGCACTTTGGGATTTTGGCAAGGATTCTGTAGAATCTGCGGCAGAGGTGTCCGCGGAAAATTCTGCCCTTGACCAGATCATGGGCAATTATGCCGGTGCTGCACAGAAAAAGATGCAGGCGGTGGCAGATGCCACCGGCGTGGTATCCACCCGGCTAACCGGGAGCATGACCTCTCTCACTGCAAAGTTCAAGGGTCTGGGATTTGGCATAGAAGACGCCACCGACCTTGCGGCAGGCGGCTTGACTCTAGCATCCGACGCAGCAGCGTTCTGGGATGTGTCTCTGGACGAGTCCATGGGGCATCTGAACAGTTTCATCAACGGATCCTATGAGGGTGGTGAAGCCATCGGTCTGTTTGCCAACGATACGCAGATGGCATCTTACGCCGTGGAAAAGGGCATCATCTCCGAGACAAAAGCCTGGGCAAACCTGGACGAAGCAACCAAGCAGGCCACACGTCTGGAATATGCGCAGAACATGATGGATGCGTCCGGTGCGGTTGGACAGGCAGCGAAAGAGTCGAGTCAGTACGCCAACGTGCAATCCAATCTGACGGAAAAGTGGCGGCAGTTCAAGGCGGAAGTCGGCGAGCCGATTCTTGATGAGTTTGTCACACCTGCCATGCAGAAACTTTCGGAATGGGTGGATATTGCACGGGAAAAGTTTCAGGACATCGCACCAAAAATCAGCGAGTTCAAAGACAAGCTGAGGGAATGGTGGGAAAAGGCACAGGAAGTTGCAGCCTTTGTGCAGGAATCTTTCCAGCCGGTCATCGATGCACTGAAAGATGCGTGGAACAACCTGAAAGATGCAGTTTCGCCGCTGACCGAACTGTTTTCCGGTTTTGTCGAAAGCGGCGGTGCGACCTCTACGGCAATGACAGTGTTTGCCGGAGCGTGTCAGGCAGTGGCGGACGTGATCGGGATACTGTCCTCCCTGATAACGCCTGTGATTTCCACGATCAGCAGCACCATTGCAGAGCAGCTGCCGGGCTGGATCGAGAAGATACAGGGGCTCGGGGAAAAGCTGGACTGGCTGAAGCCGGTGATTGCCGTGATCGGAACTGTTGTTGCCGTGACGGTTTCCAACGTTTCCGGAATATTAAACGGGCTGGTCAGTGCGGTTGACGGCATCCTGCAATGGCTGGACGGCGTTTTCACATGGCTGGAAGGGTTGTTCAATGTTTTTGTCGGCATATTTACAGGAGATACTGATCGTATCAAGCAGGGGTTCGGCGAAATGGGAACCGGAATCATTACCTCTTTGACAGGGCTGTGGAATACGGTTTCAGGCTATCTGGGTGGATTTATGAAGGGGTTCAAGGACACCTTCCAGGGCATATTCGATACAGCGTCAGAAAAGTTCAGCGGCGTAAAAGAGACTGTCAGCAGCGTTGTGGAATGGCTGAAAGGCGTGTTCGACTTCGACTGGCATCTGCCGGACATCAAGCTGCCGGAATTTCACTGGTCTGGTGAGTTCAGTTTAAGTCCACTGTCTGTTCCGCATTTGGATGTAGAATGGTACGCAAAGGGTGCTGTGCTGAACCAGCCGACGATCTTCGGCATAAATCCCAGCAATGGGAACGCCATGATCGGCGGCGAAGCTGGTGCAGAAGCAGTTGCTCCTATTGCCACGCTGCAAGGCTATGTGCAGGAAGCTGTCCGTGCCGAAAATGCCGGCGTTATGGAGCTGCTGTCTGAAATTCTGGCGGCGATACTGGACTACTTTCCGCAGCTGGTGGCTGCATCCGGTCACGACATCAAGATCAACGGCAGAACGCTTGCGAAGCTGATCGCCTCCGACATGAGCCGTGAACTGGGCAGCCTGCAAAACAAAGCAAGGAGAGGTGTGACATAAAATGAAAGGCATCAAATTTGGCGGTAATCATTCGTATGACGTGTACCAGCTTTTTCTGAACTCCTACAGCATCGGTGAAGCGGAACCAAACACAAACTTGGTGGAGATCCCCGGCGTAGACGGTGCTGTGGACTTCACGGAGTACTTCGGCGGCGTGACGTACAAAAGCCGCACGCTGAAGATGCAGTTCACCTTTACCGCGGATCGCTTCGGGCTGAACGCGGCATATGCAAAGCTGCAAAACGCCTTGAACGGCAAGCGAGTGAAAATCGTGCTGGACGATGACAAGGATTACTTCTACACGGGGCGTGTATCTGTCGGGGAACTCTCTCCTGACGGGCAGATCGGGAAAGTGACGCTGACGGCGACCTGCGATCCGTATAAGTACAAGAACAAGGCTAGAACAGTGACCTGCTCCGGTCACACGGTCGGAAAAGGCGTTGGTACAGCTGGTGGTACGGCTGCCACCCTGATCCACGCCTCCGTCACAAACGCCGGCGGCGTTCCTGCTGTGCCGACGTTCAACGGCGACAAGGATTTCTATGTCACAGCAACGGAGCGGCACACAGGCGGCAGCAGCGACACGTACCTGAACGAATCCGAATCGCTGCCAAGCGGGAAAGATACGGCGATCAGCGGCGTTGAGATTCCTGCTGGGGCAACGCAGGAGTTCGGGTTCTGCTGTGTCGGAGAGGGCGATTTGACAGTGACGATAAAGCTGCAAGAAAGGAGCCTGTAAGTGTATAAAGTCAAAGTAGATGAGAAGCTGCTGTGCTTCACCGGCAGTGTCAACGGCATGGAGTATGTCACAGACCCTGATGTAAAGCTTGTGGTCAACGGCGTGGACAGCTTTTCTTTCGCAATTTACCCGCAGCACCCACTGTACAAAAAAATCGTATGCAAGGTGTCCCGCGTGAAGATCTGGCGGGACAGCGAACTGCTTTTTTACGGAGAAGTCACGGGATACAGTCAGGACATGTATGGCATACGCACGTATGACTGCGAGGGGGCTCTGGCATGGCTGAACGACCTGCACTTTGCCTATGCGATCAGCGGGGCAACGCCCAAAGACGTACTGTACTGGTATATCAAAATGTACAACCAAAAGCTGCGGGACAAGTCGAAAAGCTTCGAACTGGGTACTGTAACGGTACATAAGGCAATGACACAGGACGGAACAGAGGGAACGATTGCACGCTCCAGCGGTGTGTATCCGTCCTTCTGGGAAGAAATCCAAGATAAGCTGCTGGATTCGTTCGGCGGCATTCTGCGCGTCCGATATGTCGGCAGCGATACCTGTGCCGGATATATCGACTGGCTGGCAATTCCGGACGGGACCTGTGCTCAGGACGTGCGGTATGCCAAAAATCTGCTGAACTGCGACTGGACATATGACTGTACATCAATTGCAACTGCTGTTGTACCGCTGGGAAAGCGAAAGGACAGCAGCGGAGACAACGAAGTCCGTCTTACGATAGACAAAGCAGACGATGACGATGCCACTTTTATGATCCAATACATGACCGGAACGGACGATCTCGTGAAATCCGGAAACATGGTCTACAGCAAATCCCGCATGGAAAAGTACGGTCTGATACAGCAGGCTGTGACCTTTGACGACATTACAGATGCGGGAACGCTGGCGTATCAGGGAGCAGTGTGGCTGCGGCAGAACGGGAAAGCGGCAAGCACGATCAGTGCGGAAGCGATTGATCTGGCGGACATTGATGAAAGTGTGGAACACTTCACGCTCGGTGACTATGTGCGGACAAAGCTGCCAAGTGATATTGCAGAGAACCTTTTTCCGATAACGGCGATTGAGATCCCGATTGCAGCTCCGGAAAACGCTAAGCTGACTGTAGGTACACAAGAAAGCAGCATTACAAGCGGAAGCGGCGGGCAAGGCGGAGGCAGTATTACAAATGCTGGCTCTGGTGCTGATGCGATGGCTCATACACACTCCAACAAGGGCGTTCTGGATAAAATTACGGAGCAGGATTACGCGGACTTTAAAGGGGCTGTCAACAAGGCACATATCCACGCAAACAAAGACACGCTGGACAAGATCGAGCAGCCGTACACCACGGCAGAACGGGACAAGCTGGCTTGGCTGGAGAACTACACTCACCCAACCCACACCGCCCACGCGAAAGGGTTTTACAAGTTTGCAAGCGACGGTGAGGGGCATGTCACGGACGTAGCTTATGTAGATGGAACAGATATGTACAACCTAGGATGTGCACTCAGATCAGACATAGATCCATCTACATATAGTGGGGAACTTCCACTTTGCTTTGCAAAGGCAGGTCTCGACGAAGAACTTGGAACTCTCAAAGACTGTGTTGGAGGGCTAGAAGGTGCCGCTTATATAAGACTTTCTAAGTGGGCTAATAGCCACAGAGAAGCATGGCTGATTGTCGGGGGGAACCAAGGTGGTGAATCGCTTGGGTGCTTGTGCTTGCACGGAAAATATTCGTTTCCATACGTCATCAAGCCACCATCGGGCGAAGATGAAGCTGATGGCCATACATATACTTTACCGGCTGGCAAAGATGGAACATTTGCACTTACATCCGATATACCTGACATCAGCGGCAAGCTGGACAAGACCGGCGATGCAAGCACTACTACAGTAGCATTTTCAGCAGCATCTGCCCGGGAGAATATCAAGACGGGCGAAAAGCTGTCTGTAATTGTTGGCAAGATTGCTAAGTGGTTTGCGGATTTGAAAACGGTAGCGTTTACGGGAAGTTATAACGATCTGGCAAATAAGCCGACAATACCGGACGGATCTAAGTATCTGCCGTTGGCTGGCGGGGTGATGACCGGCGATATTGATCTAGCGTCAAATGGTGTGGATTTATTGGTTGGATCACAACGAGCAACACAGACAACCTATGCAACGGCTGTAGCCGGTGCAACAATATCTACAAAACAAACATTTAGTAGCGGTTTGCCAGAAAGAAAATCTTTGGTCGGCTCCTTTTTAGATCAAAACAGTGTATGGCATAGTATCATATCGGTACGCCATAGAAATGGCTATAATGACGGCGTAAATTATGGAATGTATTTGCGTAGCCTTTTAACTTCTGACGGCAGCTTATTCTGGAACAAGCAAACTGGTGCTGGCAAGTGGCAAGGCGAGCGGGTGTTGTTGGATAGCACAAATTATAGCAGCTATGCTGCCAAATCTGACCACACGCACGATGCTATAACCAATAGTTCTCGATGGGCTAGCGGAGCCAATAACGCCGCGCAATGGGTGAGATTAGGCACCGTGGTATCATCGGGAAATTTTGCCACTACGGTCATTAGTGTGTGGAGCGGTGATGGAGCAAACGGAAATGCCTCGCAAAATAGCTGGTTTGACATTCACATAAAAGACGGATGGCAGTCCACAGAATCAGCAACCAAAGCCTGCGGTGTTACGGTCTATCGCACCCGTTGTGGCATGGTCAAAGTTAAAGTAATACCCACAGCACACAATACCTATACTGTCTGGGTATACCTACCTTGGACATATTGGAATGGTAACTATTCAGTCCATGGCAAGTATTCGTCTTGGACGCCACAAGTTTTAAAACAAACAGCAGAACCGGACGGCACAGCAGCCGACACAGCCTACTACGATCAGGCATTCTTAACCAGCACCGTAGCCGCCGCCAAAACCCTCACCGACTCCGGCTGGGTAGCCATGACCGTAGAGGGCTATGCCAAATCCGGCACTGTCAAGTATCGCACCTACGGCAAACAGATCACGATAACCGGAAGAAGTGTTGTCCTAAAGACCGATATTGCTACCTCATATCCAGCACCGCAGTACATCGCTTCAACGACCTTTGACTTTTCCAAAATTGTCGGCTGTTCCGGTGTAGGGCGGTCATCGTCTGGCGTGGGGGCATATGTTGCCGTAGAAAACTACAACGGAGATAACCTTGTATCCGTGTATGCTCTTGGCAGTAAAATCGCCGCTGGTTCTACGCTGTATTTTACGATCACTGGATTTATTGACTGACTAGGAGGAAACTATGAAAGAAACCATTTGCACGATTGCCGGCATTTTCGGCAGCTTTATCGCCGGACTGTTCGGCGGCTGGGATACGGCGTTGGCAACGCTGTTGATTTTTATGGCGGTAGACTATGTGACGGGATTGATCGTTGCGGCTGCCGGAAAATCGCCGAAGGGCAAGCTGTCCAGCAAGATCGGCTGGAGAGGACTTGCCAAAAAGTGTGTTGTGCTGCTTCTGGTTCTGGTGGCGGCACAGCTGGACGTGGTTCTCGGCATGGATTATGTGCGTGCAGGCGTGTGTGTTGCGTTTCTGTGCAATGAGGTGATTTCCATTTTGGAAAACGCCGGCTTGATGGGCGTACCGCTGCCGGCGGCACTAAAAAACGCTGTGGAGCTGCTGCAAAAGAAGGAGAAATAAAAACACCGCCCGGCGGCGTACAAAGTCTTTTCAAAGACATTTTTAGAAAGGATGATTTACATGGCAATTTTGACCCCTGATAAAACAACCACACTGGGCGGTGTGACCGTCAAGGAGTATCTGCTGACAAAGAACAACCCCAACCGTATTGACATGCCCACAGCACAGCTGACAGGCAAGGTGCTGGGCGTGACGATCCACAACACTGACCGCATCAAGACTGCCGCCGGCACTACGCCAGCAGAGCAGTACACTCGTGCGACTGTCAACGGCAACATGAAGACCGTGCGGGTACACTACTATGTGGACAGCACCTGTGCGTGGCAGAATCTGCCGCTATCGCTGTCCGGCTGGCATGCTGCCGACGGTTCCGGGAACGGAAATCGCAGAACGATTGCGATTGAGTGTATCATGTCCAGTGCGTATAACTCGACTGATAAGAAATCGGAAGATAACTGTGCGAGATTGGCTGCGGCTTTGCTCAAACAATACGGTCTGGGTATATCGCATTTATACACCCATACCCACTGGCTGAACGTCCGGGACGGCAAGAGCGGCAGTACTGACCAGCTGAACACTATGCACAACAGCTACAAGATGTGCCCGGCGTACATTCTGCCCCATTGGGCTGCTTTCAAAGCAAAAGTACAAGCCTATCTGAATGGTACTTCTGCCGCAAAGCCATCCAACGCGCAGCTGTACAGAGTCCGAAAGAGCACGAACGATATGAAGAGTCAGCTCGGCGCATATGCTTCTCTGGAGAACGCCAAGAAGGCATGCAAGGCAGGGTATTCCGTTTTCGATTCCAGTGGGAAGGCGGTGTATACCAACAGCAGCTCCGGGAAGTATGTAAAAGGCCAGGCGGTGCACATCGGCAGCAATGTGCCGCTGTTCGCCAACGAAACTACTGCCGCACCAGCTGCCCGACTGACCGCCGGGACGTACTACATCTACGACGGCGTACCGTGTAAGCTGGGGCGGTATCGTGTTACTACTACGGCGGCTTCCTGCGGTAAAAAGCCGGCAGGGAAGTATGTTACGGGGTATGTGTCTTGGGATAATTTCAAGTAACACAGAAATGATAATCCGATGCAAATAACGAAAAAACCGGCAGTACAAAACAGGAAATTTCCTGCTGTACCGCCGGTTTTTTTGTCATAATCTTGTTATCATCTTTTACAGTTAAGTCCGCCAAGCTGTGAAATAATATACTTTGCCGTTCTGGCGTTGGGTGTTTTGATCCGAACGGGGTATTGCAGCTTTTTTTCATAGGTCCACATCTCAGTTCGCCTCCTTTTCCCACGGCCACGGGCCTTGATTCCATGCCCAGGGGCTGTCGCCGCTGGTCTGCAAAGGCTGCAGCGGACCGTACTGCCGGACATATGCCGTTGCCGCTTTCTGCCGCATTGCCTGATAGTTTTTCCACATTCGCAGAGCCTCCGGACAGCGGGGGTGGGTGTCCAGATACAGCTGTAATTCGTACAGGACGAAATCATATTTCCGAATCATGGAGAGCAGCTTCTGTTTCTCATGCACAAGAACCACCTCCCCGATAGGGATAGTCCAGTGCCGGAAAAATGGTTCCGACAGGGAAGGCGGTGTCTGCATTATAGGGCTCCTCCCACTGTTGATAGGGGACATATGCCATGCCCGGCGGTGTCTGCTCCGGAAACGGCGTGGTGGGCTGGAATGGTTCTGTTTCCTGCATGCCGTACATCGGGGCATCAGCCGGCTGGAATTCCCTCAGGAAGTTCCGTTGCATGCCTGCCATCTGCGGCATGTGATCCATAGAACTTTGCATTACAAAACTCCTTTCTGCACCGCTTTCGAGAATCCGGTGCATTCCAGTGTATGCAGATCCGCTGCATTCGGTGCAGTTATGTGGTATAAATGGCATAAAAACTGCCAAAGCTAACGAAAGAAAAATTGGCAACAGGGAGAAGCTGCCGAAGCTGGCGGAGAGGTTTTTGCATGGGTTGGTACTTTACAGATATAACAGAGATGAAAATTGATTTCCGTGGACAATGTCGTTTCCAGTCAAAATCTCCAAGAATTTTCCGCATAGCATCATGAAAATTCTCCATGAAGTTTTTGTAAACCTGCCGCCTGTCCCATTGACATACTAGGTTAGTAGGTGTATAATGAAATCAAACAGAGCAAAGGAAAGTGGTAACTATGATTGTGTCCACAAAAGGGCGAAATGCCCTGAAGCTGATGATGTGTCTGGCACAGGTGGACGACCAAGCGTATACACCGCTGAAAGTCATCTCTGCCCAGCAAAATATTTCTCTCAAATATCTGGAAAACATCACCTCGATGCTCTCCAAGAAAAAGTTTGTGGAAGCGGCAAGCGGAAAGGGCGGCGGCTATCGCCTGTCCCGTCCGCCGGAGCAATACAGCGTGGGAGAAATTCTGCGGGCGGTGGAAGAATCCATCGAACCGGTAAAGTGCATTGAAAACGGAACGCCGATCTGCGAAACTGCGGATTCCTGTTCCACACTGCCGATCTGGAAAGGGCTTTCTGCACTGATCAATAACTATTTGAATTCCATTACCCTTGCCGATGCGGTAAATTATAAAGATGAAGGAGAAGATGTAACATGAGTCATAATGATCTGCTGCGTATTCAGAATTTGAAAGTATGTGCCGGAGAAAAAGAAATTCTTCACGGCATCGATCTGGACATTCACGAGAATGAAGTACACGTCCTGATGGGACCGAACGGCACCGGTAAGTCCACACTGGGTGCTGCACTCATGGGCAATCCTGCTTACACCGTCACCGGCGGCGACATCATCTATAAGGGACAGAATATCAACGAAATGCCGGATAACGAACGTGCCAAGAACGGCATTTTCCTGTCGTTCCAGAACCCCATTGAGATTCCGGGCATCACCGTCAGTGCGTTTATCCGCAGTGCACTGGAAGCCAAGACCGGCAAGCGTGTCCGTCTGTTCAGCTTCAAAAAGGAACTGGAAGAAAAAATGGCACTGCTCCAGATGGATCCGTCCTATGCAGAGCGTGACCTGAACGTGGGCTTCTCCGGCGGCGAAAAGAAAAAGACTGAGATCCTTCAGATGCTGATGCTGAATCCGGAATTTGTCATTCTGGACGAAACCGACTCCGGTCTGGACGTTGATGCTGTCCGCACCGTTTCCAAGGGCATCGAAGCATACCGCAAGCAGTCCAGGGGCAGCCTGTTGGTCATTACCCACAGCACCAAGATTCTGGAAGCACTGCCGGTAGACTATACGCACATCATGGTGAACGGTAAGATCGTCAAGACCTCCGACAGTTCCCTGATTGAAGAAGTCAACGAAAACGGCTTTGCCGCTTATGAAAATGCAGAGTAATCACACTGGATAAAGAAGACTGTACGCAGATTGTGTGCAGAGCCGTCAGGCGAACTTTATGCAGCGTTTCTCAGAGCTTGTGTTCGTAGGAAATATATGCGGATTTTCGAGCAAATTTTTTTGCAGACAAGGCAAAAATTTGCAGGCATACTTTCGTATGGCAAGAATTTTTAACGCAGTATGCAACAAAATTTGCCGAAAAGACGTAGATAGACGCCTATGAACACGAGTTCTCAAGTGTTGCAGGAATACCGAAAGGGTGAAAACGCGTGAAAGAAAAACAGCAGATCGCAGATATTGACAGAAGTGTCTACGATATTAAAGATACAGAAACCGATGCCTATAAGATCGATGCCGGCTTGACACCGGCACTGGTAGAACAGATCTCCAAAGAAAAGAACGATCCGGTCTGGATGCAGCAGTTCCGTCTGCACTCCCTCCAGATTTACAACGAATTGCAGGTGCCGGACTGGGGTCCGTCTATCGACGGGCTGAACATGGACAACATTGTTACCTATGTCCGCCCCAATACCAATATGAAAACCAAGTGGTCCGACGTGCCGGAGGACATCAAGAATACCTTCGAACGTCTGGGCATTCCGCAGGCAGAGCGAAAGTCCCTTGCCGGCGTGGGAGCACAGTATGACTCCGAACTGGTGTACCACAATGTGCGGCAGGAAGTTGCCGATCTGGGTGTAGTGTATACCGATCTGGAGAGTGCTATGCACGGCGAATATGCGGATATGATCCGCAAGCACTTCATGAAGCTGGTGCCGCCGACAGACCATAAGTTTGCGGCTCTGCACGGTGCAGTCTGGTCCGGCGGCTCTTTTGTGTACGTGCCGAAGGGCGTGTCCGTGGAGATTCCGCTGCAATCCTATTTCCGTCTGAATGCACCGGGAGCAGGACAGTTTGAACATACGCTGATCATCGTGGAAGAGGGAGCATACCTGCACTTTATCGAGGGCTGCTCCGCCCCGAAATACAACGTGGCAAATCTTCACGCCGGCTGTGTCGAACTGTTCGTGGGCAAGAATGCCACACTGCGGTACTCCACCATTGAAAACTGGTCGAAGAACATGTACAACCTGAACACCAAACGTGCACTGGTCGAAGAGGGCGGCAAGGTGGAATGGGTTTCCGGTTCGTTTGGCTCTCATGTGTCCTATCTGTATCCCATGAGTATCCTCAAGGGCAAGGGGGCAAAAATGGAGTTCACCGGCATTACTTTTGCCGGAAAGGGACAGAATCTGGACACCGGTGCCAAGGTCGTTCATGCGGCTCCGGACACCAGTTCCTATATCAACACCAAGTCGATTTCCAAGGACGGCGGTATCAGCACGTTCCGCAGTTCCGTTGTGGTCAATAAGGACGCAGAGGGCTCGAAGTCCTCGGTTTCCTGCGAATCCCTGATGCTGGACGCACAGTCCCAGTCGGATACCATTCCGGCGATCGATGTCCGCACCCGCAAGGCAGACGTGGGACACGAAGCACAGATCGGCAAGATCAGCAACGAAGCAATTTTCTACCTGATGTCCAGAGGTCTGAGCGAAGAAGATGCCCGGGCATGCATCGTCAGCGGCTTTGCAGACAACGTTTCCAAGGAACTGCCGCTGGAATATGCGATCGAAATGAACAATCTGATTCGTCTGGAAATGAAAGGCAGCATTGGGTGAGGTGAGCATGATGGAAAATAATACAATTCGAGTAAATGCACTTCCGACACTGACATGGCACAGACTGCATGTCAATGCCTGCAAAACAGAACCCTATACACCGGTGAAGCCCTGCACCGTGCAGACCGTTTCCGAAAACGGTGTTGCAGCAGTTTCTGCACTGGAACCCTGTACCGACTGCGGTGCCGTGGAAACCGGCGTGGGCAGGAATGTGGACAACCTGTTTCGGTGGGGCATGACCGTGACCGTTCCGGAAAACGGAAGCGACACCCTGCGTATGGAAATCGGCAGCGAGGACGGCGGTGACTGTGCGGCATTTGTCCATGTACAGGCAGAAGCCGGCAGCGAACTGACACTGGTGCAGATCTGGAAAGCAGACGCTTCCCATACGGCACTGCGGACTGTGATTCGTGCAGAGGCCGGAGCAACTGTTCGGCTGGTGCAGATCCTTGCCGATGCCAGTGCAGAGTGCATCAATGATGTTGGCTGTGTCACCGGCGAAAAGGCTTCTTTCGAGGTGATCCGGCTGTATCTGGCACAGGGCAATGTGATTTCCGGTATCCGTACCGATCTGGCAGGAAACGGCAGTAGCTTCACCTGCAAATCCGGCTATCTGGTAAAGCCGTCCAAAAAGCTGGATATGAACGTGATTGCCAACCATATCGGCAAGAACACCCAGAGTGACATTCAGGCAGACGGCACCCTGTACGACGGAGCTGAAAAGGCATTCCGCGGCACCATTGACCTGAAGCGTGGCTGTGCCGGCTCGGAGGGTAAGGAAGAAGAAAACGTGCTCCTGCTGGGAGATGACGTTGTCAATAAGACCATTCCGCTGATCCTCTGCACCGAAGAAGATGTCAAGGGCAGCCACGGTGCTTCTATCGGCGAACTGGAACAGGGCATGCTGTTCTACTTTGAAGCCCGCGGCATCAGCAAGAGCGAAGCGGAAAAGATCGTGGCAAAGGCTCGGTTGGAAAAGCTTTGTCAGGAAACTGCTGACGAGAAAGCAGCAGAGTATATGCACCAGAAAATCGAGGAGGTGATCTGACGTGACAGCGTGGAATCCGGAAAAAGTGCGGCAGGACTTTGTGCTGCTCCAGAACACCGATCGGGTCTATTTTGACAACGCGGCGACTTCTCAGAAGCCGAAGTGTGTGATCGATGCGGTGCAGGAATTTTATGAAAAGTATAACGCCAATGTGCTCCGCGGACTGTACCCCTTGAGCGTAGAAGCTACGGAACGCTATGAAAACGCCAGAAAGACCGTGCAGCGGTTTATTCATGCTGCCTGTCCTGAGGAGATCATCTTTACCCGAAATGCTACAGAGAGCATGAATCTGGTGGCGTACAGCTATGGCATGGCAAACCTGAAAGCCGGTGACGAGATTCTGGTTTCCATTCTGGAACACCACAGCAATATTCTGCCGTGGCAGATGGTTTCCCGTGCCACCGGTGCCAAGCTGGTCTTTCTGGAATGCGAACCGGACGGCACCATCCCCAAGGAAAAAATGGACGAGGCTTTCTCGGAACACACCAAGCTGGTGGCAGTGACACAGGTTTCCAACGTGCTGGGCTGTGTCAACGATATTCCGGAACTGGTGAAGCGTGCCAGAGCCTGCGGTGCAGTAATCCTGATGGACGCGGCACAGAGTGCCCCTCATATGCCCATTGACGTGCAGAAACTGGACGTGGATTTTGTGGCATTTTCCGGTCACAAGATGCTGGCTCCCATGGGGATCGGCGTGCTGTACGGCAAGCAGGAACTGCTGGAAAAAATGCCGCCGTTCCTCACCGGCGGGGAAATGATCGAAACCGTTTCCCGCTATGATGCAGTCTATGCGGAACTGCCCCACAAATTCGAAGCTGGCACGGTCAATGCCGGCGGAGCCGTGGGACTGGCTGCGGCAATCGATTATCTGGAATCCTACGGTATGGACACTCTCCATGCTGTGGAGCAGGAACTGACAGCCTATCTGTTCCGCGGCATGAATGCCATTCCCCATGTACATGTGCTGGGGTCACAGCGGGAGGACAACCATACCGGTATCGTTTCCTTTACCGTCGATCAGGTGCACCCGCACGACATCAGCGAAGTGCTCAGCAGCGACGGCATGGATATTCGTGCCGGTCACCACTGTGCACAGCCGCTGCACGATCATCTGGGAATCCATTCCACTGCCCGTGCAAGCCTGATGTTCTATAACACCAAAGAGGAGATCGACCGGTTCTTAGAGAGCGTTTCCAATATTCGGAGAAGGATGGGCTTTGGCAATGAATAATTTTTATAACGAGATCCTGACGGAACACAACGTCCGTCCGGAATTCAAATATGATCTGGAATGTCCGACCATTCAGCTGGAGGGTGTCAACCCCAACTGCGGCGATGACATCTGGCTGAATCTGGTCATGAAGGACGGCGTGATTCAGGACGCATCTTTCAACGGGGACGGCTGTGCCATTTCACAGGCATCTGCGGATATTATGATCGGCATGATCATCGGCAAGACCAAGGCAGAGGCACTGCATCTGTCAGACCTGTTCCTGAAAATGATCAAGGGCACGGCAACTGATGCGGAAGTGGAGGAGCTGGAAGAAGCTTCTGCACTACAGGATATTTCCCATATGCCGGCACGGGTAAAGTGTGCCGTGCTGGGCTGGCGTACCCTGCGGGAAGCCATTGAAAAGCTGGACAGCGAAGCGTAAAGGAAACAATGAATAAAGCTTGTGCGGAAAATCTGCAAGCAGATTGCGTGCAAAGCCGTCAGGCGGGCTTTATGCAGTGTTTCCTAAAGTATCTGCACATGTGCTGTCTGAGAACCTGTTTTCGTGGAATGCCACTGAAAGCAGGTTTTTCTATGGGAGGAATCATCATGCAATCCATATTGATCAAAGATACCACACGGGAAGAACGAATCCGTATTGTGAACCAGTCGCTGCAGGTCTGCGGACAGACCTGTGAATTCTGCAACGGCTGTGACAATCTGGGCGGCGGTCTGGTGGACAGCTATTTCCAGCCGTATATCGACGGAGAAAAAGAAATTTCAGAATTAAACGCCGCGTATCACCGCGGTTTGGTGAGGTAAGTACATGATAGAAGAAATCACAATACAGGAACTGGCAGCCATGGAGCCGTCTGCCTGTCAGATCATCGACATGCGGGACAGCACGGCGTTTGCTCTGGGGCATATCGACGGGGCAGTGCTGATCCCGCAAAAGGAACTGGAAGCCTCTCACGAAAATCTGCCCAAGGATAAAACACTGGTGATCTACTGCCGCAGCGGTATCCTGAGTGCTGATGTGGCGGAACAGCTGCGGGAAGAAGGCTACACGGCAGTGAATCTGGTGGGCGGCTATGTCAAGTGGCTTCAGGAGAAGATCCGCCGGGAAACCAAAAACGAAAAGGCTGCTGAGGTGGAACAGGGACTGCGGAAAAAGTTTCATCGGGTGATCTTCAGCCGGTTTGCCAAGGCGATCAAGACCTATGACCTGATTCAGCCCAACGACCGCATTGCCGTGTGTATTTCCGGCGGCAAGGACTCGATGCTCATGGCGAAGCTGTTTCAGGAGATTCAGCGGCACGGGAAATTTCCCTTTGAACTGGTCTTTCTGGTCATGGATCCCGGCTATAGTGCCGAGAACCGGCAGATCATCGAATCCAACGCCAAGCTGCTGCAAATTCCCATTACCGTGTTCGAAACCAATATTTTTGATTCGGTGTATCACGTGCAGAATAACCCCTGCTATCTTTGTGCCCGCATGCGGCGTGGACATTTGTATAACAAGGCAAAGGAACTGGGCTGTAATAAGATCGCTCTGGGACACCATTTTGACGATGTCATTGAAACGATTCTCATGAGCATGATCTACGGCGGACAGGTGGAAACCATGATGCCGAAGCTGCACAGTGCCAATTTCGAGGGCATGCAGCTGATTCGCCCCATGTACCTGATTCGGGAAGCCGACATCAAGCACTGGTGTCGGTATCACGACTTGCAGTTTATCCAGTGTGCCTGCCACTTCACGGACACCTGCACTACCTGTGATCCTGACGAACAGACGGTTTCCAAGCGTATGGTGGTGAAGCAGCTGATCGCCAAGCTGGCAGAGGAAAATCCGCAGATCGAAAAGAACATTTTCCGCAGCGTGGAGAATATCAACCTGAACAAAATCATTTCGTACCAGAAAGATCACGTGGTGCATAGCTTTCTGGACGATTATCGGAATGAGTAGACCATTTCAAAAAATGGACTCCATTCACCACAGAAGATCCCCAGACGACCGCGGCTTTCCGGCTTGCGGTCGTTTCATTTTATTGTTACCCTATGGAAGCACTGCATAAAGCCCGCCTGACGGCTTTGCACGCAATCTGCGTGCAGATTTTCCGTCATATTGCCCAGAAATCTGACGACGCATCTGTCGCACAAGCTTTGTGCGGTGTTGCCCTAACAGAAAGGAAGATGATGTAAATGCGAAGATGCACACGTGCCGCGGCTCTGCTGACCGCAGTCTGTCTGGGTGTCAGTGCTCTGCCGCCGGTGTCTGTTTCTGCGGTGGGCTTTTCCGCCAATTACGCCGAGGCTCTCCAGAAGTCCATGTACTTTTATGAATGTCAGCAGGCAGGACCGCTTCCGGAATGGAACGAAGTGGAGTGGCGTGCCGATTCCACCATGTCCGACGAAGTCACCGGCGGCTGGTACGATGCCGGCGACCATGTCAAGTTCAATCTGCCTATGGCGTATTCCGCTTCCATGCTGGCGTGGGGACTGTACCAGTACCCTGACGGGCTGGAACAGACCGGCGAAATGGAAACCTATGTGAACAACCTCTCCTTTGTGCTGGACTATCTCGCCGCCTGTGACGAGGGCGACACCGCCGTTTATCAGGTGGGCAACGGACAGATGGATCACACCTGGTGGGGGCCGGTGGAGCTGCTGGAATACGGCATGAAGGACAACGGGGCAGATTACACTAAAGCCAGAGCCGTGCTCCGCGGAACAGATTCCGCTGTCTGCGGCGAAATGGCGGCGGCACTGGCAGCTGGCTCCTGTGCCCTCAAGGGCAGAAGCGACAAGACCGGCGACTATCTGAAACACGCCGAAAACCTGTTCCGGCTGGCAGACGAAACTCGAAGTGATGAAGCCTATAATAATAGTGATGCCAGCGGATTCTACCGTTCGTCCCACTTCTATGACGAACTGTTCTATGCGGCAAACTGGCTGTACATCGCCACCGGCGAGCAGTCCTATCTGGATAAGGCGACTTCCTACATTCCCAATCTGGGAAAGGAACTGGGCTCTGACGAACTGAAGTATTCGTGGGGCATGTGCTGGGACGACGTGATGCAGGGCGGTCTGCTTTTGTACGCGATCAACACCAACGACAGCTTCTACATCGGACGGGTACAGAAGCACCTGAACTACTGGACGGACTCTGTGAAAACGCTGGACGGCGGTGCAAAGTGGCTGACCACCTGGGGCTGTCTGCGGTACGCCACCACTGCCGGATTTCTGGCAAGCGTGGCGTGTGACACCGTGCTGAAAGGCACCGACACGACAAAGTATCAGCAGTTCTACGAAGACCAGATCAACTACTGTCTGGGGAACAATCCGGACGGGCAGAGTTTCGTGGTGGGCTACGGAGAAAAATTCCCGCAGAATCCCCACCACCGGACGGCTCACGGCTCGTGGAAAAATGCACTGGATACGCCGGAAACCAACCGCCACATCTTATATGGAGCACTGGTGGGCGGCCCCAACGAGGACGGTTCCTACGAGGACGACCGGCAGAACTACATCAACAACGAGGTAGCGTGCGACTACAACGCCGGTTTCACGGCACTGCTGTGCAAGATGACCGAAGCCTACGGCGGCACACCGGATCCGGATTTTCCGGAACCGGAAACGCGGGACAAGGAATTCTATGTGGAAACCAAGCTGACGGAAACTTCCGGCGGCGTGACGCTGAGTTTCAAGCTGACCAACCACTCGGCATGGCCGGCACGGATCGAGAACAACTTGTCCTATCGGTATTACATGGATCTGTCCGAAGTCATCAACGCCGGCTTCCAGCCCGGCGATGTCGTCATGCGGGTAGACCGCGATCAGGCGAAGATGTACGACGACTACACGCCGGCACAGATCTCGGAAGTGCAGCACTACAAGGACAACATCTACTATATTGAAGTGACCTATCCGGACGGCCGTGTTGCCATGCCGATCTCCGAGGGACAGCACCAGTGCGAACTAATGCTGGCTCTGGTTTTCCCGGATTACCAGACTGGCTGGGACGCTTCCAACGACTATTCCAACACGGACTTGCTGAAAAACGTGGGTGAGTATGTCATTTCGGACTGCATTCCGGTATACCAGAACGGCGTGCTGATCTCCGGCAGAGAGCCGGACGGCAAGGAGCCGGTGACAACTACTGTTACCACGCCCCAGAAGCCGGATACACTGCTGGGTGATGTCAATACAGACAGCAAGGTGAACACTGCTGATCTGGTGCTGCTGATCCAGTATCTGCTGGGCAACAAGAAGCTTTCCAAGGTCGGGGCTGCCAACGCCGATCTCCACGCCGACAAGACGGTGAACGGTCTGGACGCAGCAGTGCTGCGGCAGAATCTGGCAGGGGATTGAAAATCCTCTTTTAATGGGGTAGGAACCCCTCCACCAGCTTCGCTGGTTCCCCTTCCCTTTCAGGGGAGGCTTGGCTTGTTCAGGCTCTCCTTTGTTGTATTATAGGCTCCCCTTTAGGGCACCCGCAGGGCGTGCCTTGTGCTGAGCTGGCAGCCGTAGGCTGACTGAGGGGTTATCTTGTAAATCTTTTACATCAAGCAAAAGACTTCACGAAAGAACCCCTCCACCAGCTTCGCTGGTTCCCCTCGTACTGAGCGGTCCCCTCTGCCCTGCGGGCATCTCCCCACCCCGTGGGGAGTCACCCCTAAAGGGGCGGCTATTTCTTCAGTCTCCCTTGAAAAGGGCGGCTAGTTAAGCTCTGCCGCAGGCGGAGGGAGTGCTTTGATAAAACTGACCACATGGTACCGTCAAACCAAAACTGACATAGGATCATTCTTGACAGAAAGCAAATTATAAAGGGAGATAGAAACCATTATGGGTTTGAAAGATTTTTTATTCAACAATGATTATTCTTTTTTACTGCAAATCGCGATCATTCTGTTGTCCACCAAGCTGCTGGGGCTGCTGACCAAGCGGATCAGCCTGCCGCAGGTCGTTGGTGCACTGGCAGCCGGCATCATTCTCGGTCCGATGCTGCTGGACGTTGTAGAACGGAATGACCTGATCGTCAGTCTGGCAGAACTGGGCGTTATCGTCCTCATGTTCAGTGCCGGACTGGAAACCGACATTCAGGAACTGAAAAAGGCAGGGCTTGCCTCCTTTGTCATTGCCCTGCTGGGCGTCATTGTTCCGCTGGTAGGCGGATTTTTCCTCGCTGACTTCTACAATACGGAACAGGATCCGGAAATGGCTTCCCTGTTCTGGCAGAACATTTTCATCGGCGTTGTCCTGACTGCAACTTCCGTCAGCATCACCGTAGAAACTCTGAAGGAACTGGGTGCCCTGAACTCCCGTGCCGGCAATGCCATTCTGGGTGCTGCCGTAATCGATGACATTCTGGGCATTATCGCTCTGACTGTCGTTATCAGTCTGGGCGGCAAGAAGACCGGCGACGGCGGCGGCGAAAAGACACTGGGCACACTGTTGGTCAACGACGGTGTATTCGCTGTTGTCATCAATATTCTGGCGTTCTTCATTGTGGCGATCGGTGCCGCTGTACTGTACCACTTCTTCTTTAAGAAGTGGCGGGAATCCAGCAATGAGAACCTCCGCCGTCACAACATCGTGACATTTGTTTTCTGCCTGCTGCTGTCCTTTATCGCCGAGATCTGCTTCGGCGTTGCCGACATCACCGGTGCATTCGTTGCCGGTCTGGCAGTATCTGGTCTGAAAAAGAACGAGTATGTAGTCAACCGTTTCAACACGCTGTCCTACATGCTCCTGTCCCCCATCTTCTTCGCAAACATCGGTCTGGCAATGACACTGGACGGTCTGACCGGAAAGCTGATCGTGTTCATGCTGCTGCTGATGCTGCTGGCAGTTGTCACCAAGGTGATCGGCTGCGGTCTGGGTGCAAAGATCATGCGGTACACCAACAAGGAGAGCCTGCAGATCGGTATCGGTATGATCTCCCGTGGTGAGGTCGCCCTGATCGTTGCCAACAAGGGTGCTTCTGTAGGGCTGATGAGCGAGAAGTTCATGACACCGCTGGTCATCATGGTGGTATTCACCACGATCGTCACCCCGATCCTGCTGAAGTTCGTCTTCCCGAAAAAGAAAGACCACTCCGGAGAAACACCGTCGGAGGAACTGGCAGGACTGGAAAAAAGCGGTATCAATACCGGTCTGGAAGAATCCTAAGGAAACACCGCATAAGTTTGACGTTTTGACGGAAACCATATAAGGCAATACCGCACAAAGATTGTGCGGTATTGCCATAACAAAACACCAGCATCAACGGGAGGACGTTCCGGTTGATGCTGGTGTTTTTTTGTGGGTGTCTGCGAAAAGCAGCTTAAACTATGGTTTGACATTTTTCACGTAGTGTGATATACGAAATACTCGAGGGCATACCTAAAACGGTAGGCGGTCAAATCCACGCTCCCACAATCTTCTATTTGAATTGATGGGAGGTGATGCATGATGATGGATGTAATTTCTTTTATCGTAAGCATTTTTTGTAATGTCTTTCGTGCAGTTCTTGCATACTTAGCATACAAAAAGAAATAACCGCCCCTAGTCTCCAAACTTAGGCGGTTATTCTAATTCGCTTATGGGAGCAGACCGTCTACTGGTGTGCTCTTTCTATCTCTATTATACGTCAGAACGCCGCATTTGTCAAGGGCTTTTTTGCCGGGAAATGCGGCTGATTTTATACTGAAAACTATCGTTTGACATTTTTTGCAAAGTGTGGTATACTAAATTTCGAGGGCATACCTGAAACGGTAGGCGGTCGATTCCAGCTCCCAGAAGGGAGTGAGTGCAAATGAACCTGGACATTCTCGTCAAGTGCATTAGCATGGTTTGCGAAGTCTTCAAGGCATATCTTGCTTACTTAAACTTCAAGAAACGGAAATAACCGCCCCCAAGCTTCCAACTAAAGGCGGTTATTTCAAATAATCACATATTGGGAGCAGACCGTCTACTGGTATGCTCTTTCTATCTCTATTATACGCCAGAACGCCGCATTTGTCAAGGGCTTTTTTTGCCGGAAAATGCGGTTATTTTTATGCCATGGGATTCCGCAGAAACAAAACTGCGTACTTTTGTACTTTTCTACAATGCAGTTTGCACCATGCCGCAATGCCCCTACAGACCGCCAAAAACCGCACCTCCGCCGTTCCTGCCGCATACGATAAACCAGCAGAAGGAGGAATGCATATGCCTTTGATCAGTCTTTGCATGATTGTGCGAAATGAAGAAGCGGTGCTGGGGCGGTGTCTGGATTCGGTGGCAGATCTGGTAGATGAGATCATTCTGGTGGACACCGGTTCCACCGACAACACCAAGGCAGTGGCTGCGGAATATGCCGCCAAAATTTATGATTTTCCATGGTGCGACGATTTTTCTGCGGCACGGAACTACGCCATTTCCCAAGCCGTAGGAGATTACTGGCTATGGCTGGACGCGGACGATGTCATCGAGGGGGAAAACCACGAAAAGCTGCGGAAAATTCTGGAGGCTCCGGAAGCAGACATGGTATTTCTCCCTTACTGGCTCAGCTTTGACGCTGCCGGAACGCCTCAGATGATCTCCCGGCGGGAACGGATTTTCCGGCGAAGCCGTGGCTATCGTTTCACCGGAGCCGTACATGAAGCCGTGGTGCCCTCCGGCAGTATCCGCTACGGTGACGCGGCAGTGTCCCACCGGAAGCTGCACGCCGGCGACCCTGACCGGAATCTGCACATTTATCAGAAACTGCTGCTGTCCGGCAAACGATTTTCGCCGCGGGAGCAGTACTATTATGCAAGGGAGCTTTGCGACCACGGAGCCTATCGGGCGGCACTGCCGGTGCTGGAACAGTTTTTGCAGGAGGGCAGGGGCTGGACACCGGACAACATCGGTGCATGCCTGCTTGCAGGTCGCTGCTATGCCCGGCTGGAACAGCCTGACGAGGCAATGCAAAGTCTGTTCCGTTCGTTCTGCTACGGCATTCCCCAGCCGGAGATCTGCTGCGAGATCGGCGGGCTGTTTCTGGAGCGGCAGCAGTACCCGCAGGCAGCATTCTGGTATCATCTGGCAATCGAAACCGGTCACCAGCCCCACGAGGGCTTCTGGCGGCAGGAGTGCTGTGACTATCTGCCGGCGATTCAGCTGTGCGTGTGCTATGACCGTATGGGTGACATTTCCACGGCGGCAGCATATAATGCATTGGCAGGCAGTTTTCGCCACGGTGATGCGGCAGTGGCGTATAACCGGCAGTATTTCGCGGAAAAGGCTGCCCGCCGGAAATGATGCGAAAGGAGCGATACAGAATGGCATATTGTAATTGCGGAGAACCCAGCCAGCCTGACCGCTGCTGCATGCCGGCGCCGCCGCCTGTGCCCTGTTGTCTGCAAGGTCCGGCAGGTGTAACCGGTCCGGTCGGTGCGACAGGTCCCACCGGTGCCACAGGTGCGGACGGTGCCGTTGGTGCGACAGGTCCCACCGGTGCCACAGGTGCAGACGGTGCCGTTGGTGCGACAGGTCCTACCGGTGCCACAGGTGCGGACGGTGCCGTTGGTGCAACAGGTCCCACCGGTGCCACAGGTCCTACGGGTGCAACAGGTGCCGCCGGTGTCGTTACGCCGGCAGCTGCGGTAGCGGAGGCCAGCAGCGTGGATAACATTGTGGAGCAGTTCAACCTGCTGCTGCGAAATATGCGGGAAGTGGGTCTGCTGGAGTCTTAAGGAAACACTGCATAAAGCCCGCCTGACGGCTTTGCACGCAATCTGCGTGC
>ERZ773202.174-NODE-174-length-71375-cov-5.555679_pt1 | contig 71375 bp, 64 predicted proteins | sample MGYA00580998_ERZ773202 | MGnify/ENA primary metagenome ERZ773202 (study PRJEB29015, sample SAMEA2737803) | human gut metagenome | biome: human gut; feature: human-associated habitat; material: faeces | place: China | collected 2012 ...
GGGAGCATGACGGCCAGTCCGTTGATGAGTTGCGTTCCGATCTGCAATGCAGCACTCACAATCGTCGGGAACTGCGATAAAATTCCCTGTGACAAGTTCTGCGTTGCCGTGATTCCTGCCTGAATGATCTCCGGCATCTTGCCGACCATTCCTTGCAGGAACTGCGCCAGAAGCGTTGCTCCTGTCGTGTAAAATTCAGCGATGTACTGCACAATCGCCGTGATGATTGAAGTTGCCTGCCGATGTCAGTGCCGGGGCATTGTCAACCAGTCCTCGAAGAAGAGAACTCATGAGCGTTGATGCCATCGTGACAAGCTGTGGTGCGTAGTTTGCGACCTCTGTCACGCAGTCGGCCAGAACATCTCCAAGTGTCTCCGCCATGCCCTGAAAGCCGCCATCTGCGAGCGCATCTGATAGTCTGTAAATCTGATCGGTTCCAAACTGCACGACTTCCCGGAGCGGTCCCTGAAGGTTTTTGTAAATCTTGATACCAGTGTCTTCGAGTGCTGACTGGAAGATCGCCAGATCGCCGTTCAGGTTGTCCAGTTTTGTCTGTGCCATCGTTTTAAGCGCACCGTCGCAGTTTTCCAGTTCTTTCGTGAGGTTTTCCCACTCTGTCGAACCGTCTTCCAGCGTCGTGTTCAGACCTGACATGAGGTCATTCAGAGCGTCAACGTGCTGTTTTCCTCCGATAGCTGCAAGGGCTGCGTTTCGCTGTTCTTCCGTGCATCCGGCCAGTGCCGTGTTCAGAGTTTCAAGCGTTGCTTTTAATCCGATGAACTTTCCTTCCGAATCGAATGCAGATATTCCGAGAGACTTCATCATCTCTCCGGCCTGCCCTGTTCCGGTTGTCAGGTTCGCCATGATTGCGTTCAATGCGTTTCCGGCTTCGCTTCCCTTGATACCTCTGTTCGCGAGGACTCCGAGGGCGGTTGCTGATTCAGTTAGTGGCACGTTCAGGTTCGTCATAACACCGCCGACACCCAAATATGCCTCCATCAACTGTTCCGCTGTCTGGTTTGACTTGTTGTTCGCCTTCGCGCAAATATCCAGATACCCTGCCAGATTGTCCACGCTTACTCCGCAGGCTGACATACTATCCGTTACGAGGTCAGACGTTCGCGCTAGATCGAGTCCGGTTGCCTCCGATAGTCGCAGGACGCTCGGCAATGCCGAGATAGAATCATTCACTGACCATCCGGCGAGGGCCATGTATTCGAGGGCGGCAGAACTTTCCGTGGCTGTCTTCGATGTGGTCCTTCCACACTCCATTGCGGCCGCTTCCAGTTTCTTGTATTCCTCTTCTGTTGCTCCTGCTGTTGCTGACCCATTGCAAATAAATTCTGTGCGTTCATACCGCCGCCCTGATTCATTGCCATGCCCATGCCCATGAAGCCGAAGGCACCGCCCATGCCGGCCTCATTGCCGGCCGCCGTGCGCATCGCATCGGCCGTCGCCGTCGCCAGACGCCCGGCGCGCATATCGGGATTGCTCATGATCGCACTGTCCTGGATCTCCTTGATGCGGCGCTCATCTTCTTCCTCGGCCTTGACCGACGAGACGCCGAACGAGACGATCTCAATGCCGCGCTTCTTGCCCCAGTCCTCCGAGAGTTCCTCACTGAGCTCGTTGCGGATATCCTTCGTGTAGTTGATGAGCTGCGTGTAGCGGATGCCCTTGGCCGCGATGCGCCCGAAGGCCGGCTGCAGGGCCGTCAGCAGCTCACTCTTGAGCTGCGAGTCGATCTCCGAGCGCTCGTAGACCGTGTCGATGTTGCTGCAGACATTCGTGTAGAACAAGATGGGGTTTGCGATGCGGTAGCTGTACTCGCCGAAACAGCGGATGTTGACGTTCAGCATGTACGGTCCGATCATCGTCTCAAACTGGATGGACTGCGGCGTGCCGTACTTGTTGCCCATGATCTCCTTCGTGTTGAAGTAGTAGACGCGCTGATCCTTCGGCGCATCGCCGCCAAATGTGAAGCGCTTGCCCATATTGCGGAAGACGGCCTTGAGATCACTTGCCAGGTCGCCGCCAAAGACGGTCGGCTCCGTCGAGCTGTCGTAGATGTACTCGCCCGGCTCGGCGCAGATCTCGACGACCTTGCCCTGCTCGACGATCATCATGCACTGGCCCTCATTAACGACGATGACCGACCCCTTCGTGATGATATTGTCCTCGCCCGAGGTGTTGGAACTCCTGCCCCGCGAACTCGTGCGCTTCTGTCCCTTTGCGGCCAGCGTATCCTTGTCGAGGCTGTCACAGTAGAGGAATTCTTTCCACTGATCGGCCATGACGCCATCTGCCGCGCCCATTGCTGCCTTGATAAGACCCATGATGATCCTCCTTTTCTAACCATTCAGAACGACTCAGAACAACGGCTCAGAATGCGACCTGCGGGACCTCCTTCGCCTTCTCCTCCGCCCGGAACTGCGGAAGCGGCCGCATGCCCATCATGTCGGCGAAGAACGTTCCCGGGAAGGTCTGTATCTTGATGTTGTAGAAACGGATTGCCTCATTGTAGTCCATGCGCGCGACGGCGATGCGGTTCTCCGTGCCGCTGATTTCGCGCATGAGCTCTGTAAACTGCGTGTTTGCCTTGAGGTCCGGATAATTCTCTGAGATAGCAATGAGCTTGCCGAGCGCACCTGTGAGTTCCGCATCGGCTGCGCCGAGCTCTTCCGGCGAGCCGGCATTCATGAGCCTTGCGCGCGCATCCGTGACGGCCTTGATCTGAGCTTCTTCATGCTTCATGTATCCCTTGACCGTGTTGACGAGATTCGGGATGAGGTCAGCTCGACGCTGCATCTGGTTCTCCACCTGACCGTAAGCCGCGTCGACATTGAGCCGCGCGCTCTTCACCGAGTTGTACTGATACCCGAGGAACAGGCAGAAGACGAGGAACAGGCCGACTAAGATCGTTCCACCTTTCATATATATCCTCCTTCCTGGCTTCCTGATTTCCTGACGCCCAACCGGACGCCTCATTGCTGTTGCAATCCTGTATTCTCTGCAGACTCTGCCGCTTTACCAGCCATCCGAGGCACCACCGCCGCCGCTGCGGCCGCCGCCAAAGGAGCCGCCAGAACCGCCCGAGCCACCGGAGCGATAACGCCCGCTCTCGTCGTCGCCCGACGATCCCCCGCCCGCACTGCCAACCGAGTCCTGGAAGAGACGCCCCGACGACAGGACATGCAGAATACCCTTCAGTGTGCCCCAGACCGCGTAGACGAGCAGCGCGATGAGGCCGAAGAAGATAGCCGCGCCGAGTAAGACGCCCCAGAATGGTTCTTCCGCCACATCCTTGACATTCTCGGGGACTTCAGCACCGTACTCTTCATACGCCTTCTGCGTGAGTTTTGCATAGGCCGTGACAATGGCTTCGGAGTAGTTCTCACTCTTGAAGTCCGCTTTCATGCCTTCGAGCACGGAGCCCGCATAGCCATCGGTGATGGCGCCCTCTAGGCCATAGCCGACCTCGATGCGGAACTTGCGGTCCTCCTTGGCGATGAGCAGCAGCACACCGTTATTCTTCGCGGCATCGCCGATGCCCCAGTCGCGAAAGAGCGTCGTTGCGTATTCTTCGATGGAAGCACCATCAAGAGAGGGGATGGTCACGACGACAACCTGAGCGCCCGTCGCCGCATCGAGCCCTCTGCCCATCTCCGCGATCTTGGCCGCGTCCTCCGCCGTTATCATCCCGGTCGTATCGACGCTGTACGCCAGCGAGGACGGCTTCGGCAGGACGGACGGTGCCGCCAGCGCGACCGATGCCAATGCGATGAGCAGCAACCAGAAGATACCAACCACATAGCAGCGTCTGTCCAACACGCTTCGTTTGTCCATCGTTCTCATCCCCTTTCGCTTCCAGTATACGGCACGGGATGTGCCCACCGTACTGTACAAAATGACAGGTAAGCACAAAAAAAGAAGCTGCCAGAAGCAGCTTCTTGAAGTGCAGCAGGGATTCAGGGCGCAGGCTCCGACGCACGGCCTGGCGCTGGCATGGTGAGCGCGATGGAGAACGACGGCTGTGGCGCAATCGTCAGGCGCGCGTCGAGCGACTTGGCGCGCCGGATGATGGCCGAGAGGCCGCCGCCAGGGTGGAAGGTCGGCGGCGCACCGCAGCCGTTGTCGGCGATGCGGATGCCCGCCTCGCCCACCTTCACCTCGATGACGTCGGCATGGCCGTGGCAGATGGCATTCGTCGCCGCCTCGCGCAGGACCTCTACGAAAGCGAGCGCCACTGTGCGCCGCTCGGGAAGCTTGCCCGTGAGTCGGACCGTCACGCCGAAGGCTTCGTACGCCCGGACGAGGTCCTGCAGGAGCTCCTGCGGCGATTCCTCCTCGAGCCAGATCTCCTCGAGCACCATGTCGACCGTGGGCACGAGCTTGGCCGCCTCTAGAGGCTCCGGTGCGGTAAGCAGACGCTGCAGCATGCTGATGCGGCTGCCCATGATGTCGTGCACGCGGACGCGCACCGTCTCGAGCGTCCTGCGGCGTTCCTCCTCGATGGCCGACTGCAGCAGGCGCTTCGTCTCCTCGGCCTGCTCGGCCAGCACGGCGTTCTTCGCCTCGAGCTCACGCGTGACGGCATCGAGCTCCGTCACGTCCGAGGCCGTAATCTCGAAGCTGCCGCGCTCCGCATGACCCGGCATGGCCTTGCGCCGCAAGAGCCAGGCGCTGTGCCGGAAGCGGAAGAGCAGCGTCCCCTGCGCCTCGTCAAAGATGTGCCGGTCCCCCTGCTGGGCCATCTCCCTGAGTCTCTGCCAGAACGCTTCGGCGTCGCGGCTATGGCCGCCGACTGTCCCCTCCATGAAGTCGAGCATGCAAAGGTTCGCCAGGACGATGCGGCCATCGCCGTGCGCGAAGAGGATGCCTTCCGGCAGGGTGTCGAGCCCCTCGCGGACCCACTCGCGCACAGCGGGCCGCGCGTGATGCCAGGCGAGACCTGCGCGCAGCACCAGCAAGAGCGACGCCAGCGCGATGCCCCACGGGAGGCCTGCGGCGCCGAAGTCCAGCAGCACGGCCGCGAGCAGCAGGCTGGCACGCAGCAGACCGCGCTTCGTGACGGCATCCAGCCGCAGCTGGTAGAGGCTCAGCAGGATCAGGCACGAGGCAGCGGCGAGCAGCACGATGTGCGCATAGAGGAAGAACGGCGCCTCCTCATTGCCTGCGGCCCGCTCGCGCAGCTTGAAGCAACTCAGCAATAGATCCGAGCTCAGCAGCACGGCCACGCCCTCGCTCCAGACCGAGACTGCCCTAGAGCTGCGCACATAGGCCGCGCGCAGGCCAAAGGCAGAGGTGATGGCCGCGAGGAAGGCGGGCAGCAGGCAGAGCATCGCCGTGTATCCGCTCATCGTTTCACCTCCTCCGTCAGGCTGCAGTCGACCGACACGGCATAGCCAAGGTCCTTGACGGCGATTTGGCTCGCCGCATGGCCTTCGTGCCAGAGCGCCTGCCAGCGCACCAGCCACGCGCCCTGCTGCTCGACGAGAAAGGTCACGCGCGCCTCGGCCATCGTCACGTAGATGTCCTCCGCCGCCCGGCTGCGCGCCGCCTCCGCGAGGAAGGTCGTCAGCGCATCGAAGGCCAGCAGGGCCGTCTGCGCCGGCATCTCATCCGGCATCTTCCAGTCGATAGCCGCATGCAGGCGGAACGCGCGCAGCGCCGAGCAGATCTCCGACGAGGCCATCTCGAGGTCCTCAAGTGCGATGCGGCCGCTCTCCTCGCTCTTGAGGAAGAGCACGCAGCGCTTCTTCGTGTACGTCGCGAGCAGGTTGAGCTTGTGGACCGCATGCTTTTGCGCCTCTCCCTCCGTCTTCAAGATTTCCTCGCGGAACTCGCGGAAGTACGGACGGAGGCCCTTGAGCAGCGATTCGACCTCCTCGCGCAGGCGGTCCTGCATCATCTGGGCCGCCCGCTCGCGCCGCTTGGGTGCCTCACGCTCCAGATAGCGGCGCCTGCGCGCCAGTGCCCGGTTTGCCTGTGCGAGGATGCGCTGCCGCTCGCGCAACAGATGCATGTCCTCGTACCAGACGAGCGTGCCGCCGCCCGGCACCTTCATCTTGGAAATGCGGTAGTCCTTCCGCTCCGCTTCCCCGCCGGGCACCGCCTTCGAGACGAGGCACGCCCGCCCCTTTTCATCGAGCAGCATGAGGCCGGGCGATGCCTCGCGGAAGAACGATTCGTGCTCGTCGTTCGACGGCATGAGGCCCGTCTGCAGGCAGAGTTCGAGCAACAGCAGGAAGAAGCCCGTCGTCGTGAAGGTGACGTCGATGCGCACGAGGGGCAGGAAATTGTAGAAGATGGAGTACGCGAGGAACAGGCCGCAGAGGGCGACGGGCAGGACCATCTGCGGGCGCCAGATCTTCTGCAGCCCAGCCTTGACCCAGAGGATGGCGAGCGCCGCAAAGACCTCGAGGAACCAGATGACCCAGTAAGCGTAAGCGCCCCACTCCAGTTTCTCCTCCCATTCGCCGCCCTCGCGTTCTTGTGGGAACGAGAAGACCTGCTCATGCCAGTCGTTCGTCAGGATGGCGGCAGCCAGCACGAGGTTCAAGAGCAGCAGCGCCAAAAGATGCGGCGGCATCCTGCGCGCGACGGCATCGCGGTCCGCCACGTGCGCGATCCAGAGCAGGGCGACGGGCAGGGCCGCCCGGAAGACGTAGTAGAGATACCAGAATGCATTGATCAGGCCATCGCCCGCATCCGGTACAGGCTCGAGCATGTACTTCAGCAGGCGCACGGACTGCCAGGCGAGCAGCGCAGCGACGAGCAGGCGGACGGCCCGGCGCGCGCCGCGGTACAGGAAGCGCGCCCGCAGAGCTTCGCCCCAGAGCAGCGTCACAGCCGGCATGAAGGCATAGGCAAGATGGCGCAGCCACGTCATTTCCATGCACACACTCCCCTTCCTGATGGTCCCAGCTTCTCAACGATTTTCTTTCGCTGTAATACATGATAGAATGATAATAAAATGATTTGAACAGGTACCACACCATAGTCGACACACAACCAAGGACCAAAGAATAAAGGAGATCACCATGATTGCGACGACAAAGCGGGCGCGCATCCTCGCGGGATGCCTGGCCCTGCTCTCTGCAGCCCCCATCCCCGCCGCTGCCGCCAAAGTACAGCAGGATTCCGCAAAATCCGTGAAATCAAAAACAGCTCCCGAAATGGAACAGGAAACCGAGATCATCGACCGTCTGGAGAAGGCCGATGCGAGACACTCCTATCCGCAGCTCACACTGCACGGCGACTACCGCTTCCTCTACGGCAAGGGCCGCTTCCATGCAAGCTTGCCGGACAGGCGGACCGGCACGCTGCGCCGCACCGACCAGGCCGTCTTCCGCGCCGAGCGCCGCCTGCGCCTCTTTCCCTTCATCGAGACGAGTCCCGGGACGAGCATCCGCACGATGCTCGAGGACAAGCGCGACAGCAAGGACGAGTCGCGCAACAAGCACCTGACGCTCTCGCGCCTCTACCTGCAGCACGAGAACCCCCACACGAAGATCGAGGTGGGCCGCTTCAACTACTACCTCATGGACGGCAGCATCATCGACAAGCGCATCGACGGCCTGCGCTTCCGCACGGGCAGTGACGACTGGCCACAGGGCAGCCTGACCGTTTTCCTCGGCCGCACGACAGACGGGCCAGATGAACAGAAAGACGGCGTCTCCGTGCTCTGGAAGAAAGCGCTTGGCAAACTTGATGCCAGTGCCGTCTATCTCGATTTCCGCCAGCGCCATGACCTGCCGACAAGCGAGCCAAAGCTCCGCTCACTCGGCCTGCCAACGGGCCGTATCGGCCAGGGCTTCGACCGGCAGCGCATCGCCTCGCTTGCGGCCAAGTACCATCCTACATCGAAATGGCAGCTTGGGCTCGAGCTGCTGCAAGCAGACGGGCGCCATTATGCCGATGCCTATCGGGAACGCGAGGGCGGCTTCGTCGCGCTCGTACAGTACGGCGAGCTGGACGAGCGGAAGACCGGCAGCTTCGCGAGCTGGCTCCGCTACTACGACCAGCCCTCCGCCTCCGTCCTCTACCCGACAATGGATGCCGACAGCACCTTCTTCCGTCGCCAGGGCTTCCGCGGCTGGGGAGCCCGCACCGACTACGTCATCACGCCGGGCCTCGTCTGCGCCGTCGAGGGCTTCCGCCTCGAGAACCGGCGCGAGAGCCCCCTGCTGCGCCGCATGCACGAGTACATCCTCGGCACGAGCATCACCGCCTACTTCTGACGCATGACGCAGCGCCAAAAGTGCGTTTTAGGTACACTCGGTACATCAGGGCATGGCGGTGTCGTCGCGTTCGCATTCGTTCTGTGTCTCCATGCTCGTCAGGCCCTTCTCGGCCGCCTCCACGGCGAGGCCGACGATGCTCCTGTGGCCCGTCTTCTCGAGCATGTTGGCGATGTGGAAATTGACCGTGCGCTTCGCGATGCCCAGCCGCGCCGCGATTTCCTCGCGCGAGAGGCTCTGGCAGACGAGTTGCAGGATCTCGAGCTCGCGCTCCGTCAGACTGGCCTCCGCCGCACCGAACGTATCCCGACCGCGGATGACGGGGAATACGTGCTCGCCCGCCATCGTCCGCCGTATGCAGTCGAGGAACGCCTCCCCTGACGCTTCCTTGTAGATGAAGCTGTCCGCGCCGGCGTCCTTCGCCCAGCCGACAAAGGCGAGCTCCGACATGCCCGTCATCATGACAACGCGGATCGCCGGAAAGCGCTCTTTGAGCCGGCGGCAGATGCGGATGCCGCTCGTGCGGCTCTCCATGCAGATGTCCATGAGCACGAGGTCCGGCCGGTAGCGCAGGCACGCCTCCTCTGCCAGCTCCGCCAAGGCGCAGGTCGCACAGACAGCAATGTCCGGCGCCGGTTCAAAGATCTTTCTGAGTCCCTCCAAAAGGATTTTCTGGTCATCTACGAGCAGGATGTCTATCATCGCGCTCCCTCCCATTTCATCGTGTTTTCTCTATTGTATCATAGAGCTGCATGGGAAAGAAGCACATGTTGCACCTAAAACGCACTTTACAAAATGTAGTTTCGCAGATGTATGGTATAATAAAACGACACTACCAAGAAAGGACTTGATTCTCTGAATAAGAAATACCTCTACCTGCTCGCTGCGGCGCATCTGAGCAACGACATCAACACCGGTTCGCTGCCGGCGCTGCTGCCGTTCTTCGTAAGCTTCTACGGCATGGACTACACGGCCATCGCAGGCCTGATGTTTGCTTCTTCGTTCCTGAGCTCCGTCATCCAGCCGCTGTTTGGCTATCTGGCCGACAAGGGCTCGCGCCAGTGGTTCATGGCCGTCGGCGTCTTCTTTGCCGGCACCTCGCTGGCCATCACGGGCTTCGTCTCCGACTACTGGCTGATCTTCGCTGCGGTCACGGTCATGGGCATCGCGACCTCCATCTTCCATCCGGAGGCCGCCCGCTGCGTCAATGGCGTCTCGCAGGGCGCGCGCGGCAAGGGCATGAGCATCTTCAGCGTCGGCGGCAACGGTGGTTTCGGCTTCGGCCCGCTGCTCGCCGTCTTCCTCGTCACGACGTTCGGCATGCACGGTCTCGCCTTCTACGGCATCACCGCCGCCTGCATGAGCCTCCTGCTGCTCCTCGCCATCCCGCATCTGCGGCGCGCCATTGAGGCCAACGCGAGTGCAGCAGCCGAGGCGGCCAGCGCCAAACAGACGAGCAGCAGCCCCGCCGCGACGAATGACTGGCATGCCTTCGGCCGCCTCTTCTTCGTCATCCTCTTCCGCTCGACGGTCTTCACGGGTATCTCGAGCTTCCTGCCGCTCTTCTGCATCCAGGTGCTCGGCTCGAGCGAGGCCATCGGCTCGATGACGCTCTCCATCATCAGCATCGCAGGCGTCGCCGCCACGCTCTTCGGCGGCTGGTTCGCCGACCGCCACGGCTACCGCAGGACACTGCGGCTCGGCAGCGTCCTGCTCGTCCCGTTCCTCGCCATCGCCATCTTCTCCCATAGCATCTACGCTGTCTACGCCATGCTGCTGCCGATGAGCTTTGCCATGCTCGCGCCGTACTCCTCCTTCGTCGTCCTCGGCCAGGAATACCTCGCCAAGAACATCGGCTTCGCCTCCGGTGTCACGCTCGGCATCTCGATGAGCATCGGCGGCATCATCGCCCCCGCCCTCGGCCACTATGCCGACACCTACGGCCTCACCGCCGTCATGGGCCTTCTCGTCCTCATCGCCGCCATCTGCGCCGGCGCCACCTTCCTGCTGCCCGCCAAGAAACAGACCAGCTGAGCACAGATTACAGCCCAAGCATGCAAAAAAGCCGTTTCTCACAAAGAGAAACGGCTTTTCGATTGTCCAGATGGGTATGGCCTGTTGGCTCAAAGGCCAGCTTCCTCGCGCAGGACGGCTGCCTTGTCCGTATGCTCCCACGGCAGGTCGACGTCAGTGCGGCCGAAGTGGCCGTAAGCTGCGGTCTGCTTGTAGATTGGGCGGCGCAGGTCGAGCATCTTGATGATGCCGGCCGGGCGCAGGTCGAAGTGCTTCTTGACGAGCGCCTCGATCGTGTCCTCGTCGACCTTGTTGGTGCCGAAGGTGTCGACCATGATGGAGACCGGATGGGCGACGCCGATGGCGTAGGCCAGCTGGATCTCGCAGCGGTCAGCAAGGCCGGCAGCGACGATGTTCTTGGCGACGTAGCGCGCTGCATAGGCTGCGCTGCGGTCGACCTTCGTGGGGTCTTTGCCCGAGAATGCACCGCCGCCATGGCGTGCCCAGCCGCCGTACGTGTCGACGATGATCTTGCGGCCCGTCAGGCCCGAATCGCCCTGCGGGCCGCCGATGACGAACTTGCCCGTCGGATTGACGAGAATCTTCGTCTCGTCCGTCAGCAGCTCAGCTGGGACGACGGCCTTGATGACGTGCTCGATGAGGTCTTTGCGGATCTTGGCGAGCTCCACATCTTCATCGTGCTGCGTCGAGATGACGATCGTGTCGACAGCGACCGGCTTGCCATCTTCGTAGAGCACCGTGACCTGCGTCTTGCCGTCCGGGCGCAGGTACGAAAGCGTGCCGTCCTTGCGGACCTCTGCGAGGCGGCGTGCAAGGCGGTGTGCAAGCGCGATGGTCAGCGGCATGTACTCTTCCGTCTCGTTCGTCGCATAGCCGAACATCATGCCCTGGTCGCCTGCGCCGATGGCGTCTTCGACATCCATGTCGCCCTCGCGCGCCTCGAGCGCCTTGTCGACGCCCTGCGCGATGTCCGGCGACTGCTCGTCGAGCGAGACGAGGATGCCGCAGGTGTCGGCATCAAAGCCGTACTTGGCACGCGTGTAACCGATCTCGCGCACCGTCTCGCGAATGATCTTCGGGATATCGACGTAGCAGTTCGTCGAGACCTCGCCGACGACGTGGACCTGGCCCGTCGTCACGAGCGTCTCGCAGGCCACGCGGCCGTTCGGGTCCTGTGCGAGGATGGCATCGAGGATGCTGTCCGAGATCTGGTCGGCCATCTTATCCGGATGACCTTCCGTGACCGATTCCGAGGTGAATAACATGCGTTTCTTGCTCAAAAGAGAAACCTCCTTTTCATTCAAACCATACGTAATTTTACGAGTCTACTCCATTTCAAGTCGGACTCACGAGCTCGCAGCCCTTCCCTTTTTCCTGCATAAAAAGGAGCTCTCTATAAAAAGAGAGCTCTTTATCGCACTCTCATCTTATAGGCCGGACCTAAAGGAATTGGCACCGTTTTGACGAAGTCAATGGTTGCCGCGGTTTCATCGGGCCAGTCCCTCCGCCGCTCTGGATGTGAGTTCACTATTCTGCTTGATGTATTCATCATACCGCATCTGCATAGCGCATGTCAAGAGAAAAATGAAGCGGATTCATTTTTCTTTCTCGTCGCGGAATTCGCGGATGACGACCTTCTCGGCCTGGTCGATCGTGCTGAGCTGCACGCTGACGACCTCATGCGAGGACGTCGGCACGTTCTTGCCGACGAAGTCCGCGCGAATCGGCAGCTCGCGGTGGCCGCGGTCGACGAGCACAGCCAGCTGGATGGCCTTTGGGCGCCCCATATCGATGATGGCATCGAGAGCCGCGCGGATCGTGCGGCCCGTGTAGAGCACGTCGTCGACGAGCACGATAGTCTTGTCCGTGATGTCGACAGGCAGCTCCGTCTGATGGACGATTGGCTGATACGAGAGGGACGAGAGGTCATCGCGGTAGAGCGTGATGTCGAGGACGCCGACCGGCGGCTTCTTGCCCTCGATATGTTCGATATTGGCAGCGATGCGCTCCGCGATCGGCACGCCGCGCGTGCGGATGCCCACGATGACGATGTTGTCCACGCCCTTGTTGCGCTCGACAATCTCATGCGAGATGCGCGTGAGGGCGCGGCGGATTCCCTCGGAATCCATGATGACGGTCTTATCGGTCAATACTGGCATAAAAATCCCTCCCAAAATAAATCAAACTTCCATCAGTTGTCGGTTATCGATTATCGGCTGTCAGCGCTGGAATTTGGCGCGCAGTGCCTTGAGTATCTTCTCCATGTCCTCCGGCAGCGGTGCTTTAAAGGTCATGACCTCGCGCGTGCGCGGATGGGTCAGCGTGAGCTGCAGGGAGTGCAGCGCCTGGCCCTTGATAGCAAACGGGCAGGCCTTGCGCGGCCCGTACTTGGGATCGCCGAGGACGGGATGCCCGATGCTCGCCATGTGCACGCGAATCTGATGCGTGCGGCCTGTCTCCAGGCGGCACTCGACGAGCGTGTAGTCGCCGAAGCGCTCGAGCACGCGGAAGTGCGTGACGGCCGGCTTGCCGTGCTCATGGACGATGGCCATCTTCTTGCGGTCCGTCGGGTGGCGGCCGATGTCCCCCTTGATGACACCGGCCTCCTCGCGGATGTTGCCGCAGACGATGGCCCGGTAGATGCGGTGCGCCGCCTTCGTGCGAATCTGCTCCGCGAGGTCGAGATGCGCCGCATCGTTCTTGGCGGCGACCATGACGCCTGAGGTGTCCTTGTCGAGGCGGTGGACGATGCCCGGGCGGATCTCGCCGTTGATGCCGGAGAGGTCCTTGCAGTGGTAGAGCAGTGCGTTGACGAGCGTCCCCGTGTAGATGCCCGTGGCCGGATGCACGACCATGCCGCGCGCCTTGTTGATGACGATGATGTCGCTGTCCTCATAGAGGATGTCGAGCGGGATATCCTCCGGCAGGATCTCGACGGGCTTCGCCTCTGGCAGATGGAAGGTGACTTCCTCCCCCGCCTGCAGCTTGTAGTTCGCCTTGCGCACGCGGCCACTGACGAGCGCCTGCCCCTCCGCGATGACCTTCTGGACATGCGCGCGCGAGAGCGTGGGCTCCATGCGCGTGAGGAAGCGGTCGAGGCGCTCATCGTCCTGGTCTGCTGTATACACTTTCGTAGAATCTGACATATTCACTCATCCATTCCTTTCCGCATCGTTTTATCATTCATGCTCATTCATGCGGAACAATATGGCAAAGATCATGCCCGCGACGCCGAGCACGATCGCGATGTCGGCCACATTGAAGACCGGCCAGATGCGAAAATCGAAGAAGTCGATGACGAGGCCCTGGCGGATGCGGTCGATGAGATTGCCCACGGCGCCCGCGAGCATGGCGACGCAGCCGTAGTAGAACGCGGTTGGCTCCTTCTTGAGCCGCCTGTGGTAAGCGAGAAAGGCGAGAATCAGCGCTGCCGCCGCGAGGATGAAGAACCAGCGCGCCTGCGGCAGCATGCCAAAGGCAGCGCCCGGATTCAGCACATAGGTAATGTGGAAGATGTGCGGCACGACGGGCAGGCTCTCCCCCGGCAGGAAGACGGTGCTGATGGCGTACTTCGTCAGCTGGTCGACGGCGAGGATCAGGGCAAATAATGCAAGCGCCATGCGTCGTCTCAGCCTTTCTGCACGGCGCCATCTGCTGCGGCAGCGCCCTGCTGCGATGCAGCATCCTGTGCGGCAGGTGCCTCAGCCTTCGCCTCCTGCTGCGGCTTAGCGCTCTGCTGGCGCGGCAGGCGGTCGATGGCATCGTGGAGCACGGCGAGCTCCGACTCGAGTGCGGCCTTGATCTGGTAGAGGAACTGCGACTTGGCCTCGACGAGGCGGCAGTACTCGACCGTGGCCGACTTGACCTGATGGTCAGCAGCCTCGACCATCTGGCGCGCCGAGATCTCGGCGTCGCGGCGCATGTTCTGGCACTCCTTGGCCGTGCTCTCACGCAGGTTCTCGGCGTGCTGCTTGGCCGTGTCCGTGACCTCGTTGGCCGTCTTCTGCGCGATCAGCAGCGTCTCCTTGAGGTTGTTCTCGAGCTTCTGGTACTGCGCATTGTCCTTCTTCATGCGGGAGAGCTCTTCCTTGAGGTTGTCGTTCTCGCGGAAAAGTTTCTCGTAGTCGTTGACGACCTGGTCGAGGAAGTCATCGATCTCATCTTCGTTGTAGCCGCGGAAGCTGCGCTTGAATTCTTTGTTGTGGATATCGAGTGGTGTAAGCAAAATCAAGATCTCCCATCTATATGATTCTGTATGAATCTATGTGATTCTCATATGTGCCGGCAATGAAACAAGGCACCGGTCAGATATAGCGCTTGAGCACGACGACGGTGCGGCCCTTCTTCGTCTGGCCGCGCACCTCGGCGACCTCGAGGCGGCCGCGGCCGCGCATCGAGATGATGTCGCCCTCTTTGACCGTCTGCGAGGCGCTCTTGACGGGCTGCCAGTTGAGCTTCATCTTGTCGGCAGCGATGTCGGCGGCCGCGCGGCTCCGCGACGAGCCGAAGCCCGAGGCGGCGATCGAGTCGATGCGCAGCGAAGCGACGGTCGCGCGGATTTCCTTGCAACGCTCTTCGCGCGGCGCGATGCCTGCTAGGTCGGCCATCTCACAGCTGACGCCGACGGCACCGATCTTCGTGAGGTTCTGGAGCAGGTACTCCGCCATCTTGCTGTCGCAGAGGATGCGCACGGAGTCAGCCGTCACCAGAAGGTCGCCGAGGCGGTCGCGCTCGATGCCGAGGCCCATCAGGGCGCCGAGCACATCGCGGTGGCTCAGGCGCGCGAACTGGCCGTTCCACGAAGCCTTGAGGCAGGCGATGTCAAAGCCAGAAGGCGTGCCCGCGAAATCCTCGTGGATGTACATTGCGCGCGCCCGCTCAGCGCCCTGATAGCCGCCGCCGAAATCGACGCGCAGCCCTGGGTAATTGGCCGCCACCGTCTCGGCAATCTCCTGCCCGTATGGGTCGAGGAAACCGCTCAGGCGGAATTTCTGGCTGCGCTGCACGGCCTCTGCGAGGTCGACGAGCTTGACGACCGTCTCCTCGCCTTCCGTGCCCTTGTAGAACCGTATGAGTTTTTCTTTCTGTTCACTTGCCATATCTGCTTCTCTTACTTCTTTCCTAATTCCCTGGACTTCTCGGTCGCAGCGAGTACCGCATCAATCAGCGCGCCGCGCAGGCCGCGATTCTCGAGCACGCGCACGCCGGCAATCGTCGTGCCGGCCGGGCTCGTGACCTGGTCGCGCAGGACATCGGGATGCTTGCCCGTCTCGAGCACCATCTTGGCTGCACCGTAGACGGTCTGCGCCGCCAGGAGCGTCGCCGCATCGCGCTTGAGTCCCGCCGCCACACCGCCGTCTGAAAGCGCGTCGATGAGCAGGAAGACGTACGCCGGGCCGCTGCCCGAGAGGCCCGTCACGGCATCCATCGCCGACTCCGCAACCTCGACGGCCCGCCCCGCTGCCGACAGCAGTTCTGAGACGACGGCCGCCTCAGCCCGGCCGGCGCGCGTGCCGCAGGCGAAGGCCGACATGCCGGCGCCGACGGAGAGCGGCGTGTTCGGCATGATGCGCACGACTGGCTGCTCGGCAAACGACGCCTCGAGCACATCGAGCGTCAGGCCCGCGACGATGGAGAGGATCAGCGTCTTGCTGCCGACCTTGTCCCTGACTTCGGCGATGGCCTTGTCCGCGACCTGCGGCTTGACCGCCAGGAAGAGGACATCGACATCTCCGATAAACGAATCCGCGCCGACGCTCGCGTGGATGCCGTACTGCTCAGCGAGCTGCTGGCAGCGCGCTTCCTTGTGGTCAGATACGTAGATGTCCGACGGGCTGACCGTGCCCTGCACGATGCCGGCGACGATGGCCTCTGCCATAGCACCGCCGCCGATGAAGCCGACGCGCAAATCCATGCTCATAGAAAAGCCCCCTATATCCCTGATAAAAATCCCTGCTTACTTCTTGAGCCAGGGCATCTCTGCCGACACCTTGCGCTCCTCTTCCGTGTACGTCACGTTGACGTTGCTCGGCGCGCAGAGGAAGACGTTGTGGCCGACCTTCTTGATCTCACCGTTCAGGGCATACGTCGTGCCGCTGATGAAGTCGATGATGCGCTTGGCCGACTCCGCATCCGTGTGCTCGAAATTGATGACGACCGGCTTGCGCTCGCGCAGGTTGTTCGCGACCTGCTGCGCGTCGTCAAACGTCTTCGGCTCGATGATGATGACTTTCATCTGTGCAGCTACGACATTCTCGCGGACCGATGCACCAGAATGAAGATTGACTACATTGCTCGTCTCTTTCTCCTGATGATCTCGATTGTTCCCCAACGCTTCTTCCTCCTTCTGCTCTGCGGTGCGCCTCTGGTTGCGCTCGCGTTCCTTCTCTTCTTCTTCGGCCAAGGCCAGCTTCTCGTCCTCATCCGGGTCCGAGATACCGAACTTGCCACAAATCTTATCGATCACATTCATCTGAAACACCCCTCAAAATCTCTTATGTATCCCCTAGTACTGACGCGGGCCGAAGATGGCCGTCCCCACGCGGACGATGTTGGCCCCTTCCTCTACCGCGATCTGGTAATCGTGTGTCATACCCATCGATAAATAGGATATATTCGCGGTCTTGAAGGGAATCTCCTTTACCTGCTGGAAAATTTCATACATCTCGTGGAACAAAGGGCGGCACTCTTCGACATCTGCGTAGTTCGGCGCGATGCACATGAGGCCGCGCAGGCGGAGGTTCGGCAGTGCATCGACGAGGTCGAGGAGCGGACGCAGGTCCTCCTTGTAGATGCCCGACTTGCTGTCCTCCTTCGCGAGGTTGACCTGCACGAGGATGTCCTGGCACTTGCCGATCTTGCCCGCCTCCTTGTCGAGGGCGCGCGCGAGATGCTCCGAATCGACGGAGTGGATCAGGCTGAAGTACTTGACGGCCTGCTTTGCCTTGTTGGTCTGCAGGTGGCCGATGAGGTGCCAGGTGACATCGCGGTCGAGGATATCGAATTTGCTCTTGGCCTCCTGGATGCGGTTCTCGCCGATGTCGGTGGCACCGGCATCGATGGCCTCGCGCATGGCCTCGACATCGTGGTTCTTCGTGACGGCGACGAGCTTCACGGGCGCATCCTTCGGCACGCGCGTGCGGCGTGCCATGGCTTCTTTTATATGCTGTTCAACTTGATGGAGATTTTCTGCAATCATGAGACTTCCCCCGTTTGGTGATATGGATATGAAAAATGATACCGTGGAATGATGAAAGACGGCCTGCTGTCTCAGGCGGGGCGCAGGGCGATGACGGCCCCGAGGCGCCCCGTCCTGCCGCCGTCTGCGCGATAGGAGAAGAAATCCTCGTGATGGCAGGCGGTGCAACAGCGCGCCTCATCGATGTGCTCCGGCAAGACGCCGACCTCCTCGAGCTGCAGACGGTTGGCCGCCCAGAGGCTCAGGTGCGTGCCGCCCTCTTCGTCGGGATGCGAGAAGAGCTCGGCTTCATGGCCCGGGAACGCTTCCTTGAACTGCCGCTCGACCTCAGGGCCGACCTCATAGCAGCATGGGCCGATGGAAGGGCCGATGGCAGCGAGCAGCTCCTCTGGCCGCGTGCCGAATTCCTGCTGCATGCGCAGGACAGTCTTGGCAGCGATGCGGCGCACCGTGCCCTTCCAGCCGCCGTGCGCGATGCCCACCGCGCGGTGGACCGGGTCGAGAAACAGGATGGGCGTGCAGTCCGCAAAGCAGAGAAGCAGCGGCAGGCCCGGCTCATCCGTGATCAGGGCGTCCGTCTGCGCGATGGAGTCCGCATACGAGAGCGCGCCGCGGCCAGCCTCCCTGCTGCTGACGCGCGCGATGGCCTCGCCGTGCACCTGCTCCGGCGTCACGAGCTGAGAAGCGTCGAGCCCGAGGGCCGCGAGGCAGCGGCGGCGGTTCGCGATGACAGCGGCGGGGTCGTCCCCGACGTGAAGCCCGAGGTCGAGCGACGCCCAGGGCGCTTCACTCACGCCGCCCCTGCGGCATGAGAGACCATGGACGGCAAGCTCCTCCGGGAATGAGGAGAACTGGCCGCTGTAGACATGATAGACTGGATCGATCTCAATCAGAGAAAAGCTCATCGAAACACCTCCAAGAGCAAGAAATGCAAGAAACGCAAAGAATCAGCAGACACCGCAGCGGTGGCAGCCCTCAAAGCACGGGATTGTCGGCTTCAGTGCCTCCGCCCGCTTGAGTTCTTCATAAAGGTACGACTTCTTGAAGCCCATGTCGAGACGCTCCCATGGGAAGAGTTCCGACTCTGGCCGCTTGCGGTAGAGATAGAACGCAGGGTCTAGGCGCAGCTCCTTCAGCGCGCGCTTGAAGGCCTTGCTGCCTCCGAGCTCATGTGCGCGCATGAGCGCTTCGCCGACGCGGCGGTCGCCGCGCGAGAGCACGCCCTGGATGTAAGCCTCCTTGGGCGACTCGATGTTGACGACGACGTGCTTGCGCCGGCGCAGCGTCTTCTCGAGGCGCTTCAGGCGCTTCTCGACGGTCTTGCGGTCCGCCATCGGCTCCCACTGGAACGGCGTGAACGGCTTCGGGATGAAGGGATTGACAGAGAGCGTCAGCGTGCCCTTGCTGCCACGCGCTTCCATGTAGTCCTTGAGCCGCTCAGCTAAGTCGATGATGGCGTCGATGTCCTCCTCTTCCTCGAAGGGCAGCCCGACCATGATGTAGAGCCGGAAATTGCGGATGCCAGCCGAGAGGCCGAGGTCCATCGAGTGGAACAGATGATGTTCCTCGATGCCCTTGTTGATGACGGCGCGCATGCGGTCGCTGCCGGCCTCCGGCGCCATCGTCAGGGTCTTGAGCCCCGACTCTGCCAGCGAGTCAACGAGTTCCTTCGTCACCGAGTCGGCGCGGAACGAGGCGACGGACATCGAGAGGCCCTCGCCGAGGATGTCCTTGCAGAGCGCGTCGATCTCCGGATAGTCAGAGATTGCAGCGCCCATGAGGCCGATGCGCTTGCGGTACTTGAGCGCCTCCTGCACCTCTTCGTTGATGACAGAAAGCGACCGGTTGCGCGGCTTGCGGAAGCAGTAGCCCGCCATGCAGAAGCGGCAGTGACGGCCGCAGCCACGCGCCGTCTCGATGAGGTAGAAGTTGAACTCCGTGTTGTCCGTGACGACGACCGTGTGCGCCGGATACGCGTCGAGGTCGTGCACCCACTGGCGCGAGACGGCCGCCGGCGCGCCAGAAAGCGGCTCGATGGCCGTCAGATGCCCCTCGTCATCGTAATGATGCTCGTAGAGCGAGGGCACGTAGACGCCCGGCACCTCCGCGAGCTTCTGCAGCAGCTCGTTGCGCGGGAGCCCCTCGCGCTTGGCTGCCTGGTAGGCGTCCATCAGCGCGGGCATGATGACCTCGCCCTCGCCGATGATGAAGGCATCGAAGATGGCGGCGAGCGGCTCGGGGTTGAACGTCGGGCACGGGCCGCCCGCGACGAGGATGGGGTCTCGCTCACCGCGCTCAGCGGCCCTTGCCTTGACCTTGCCCATCGAGAGGAGCTGCAGGATGTTGAAGTAGTCCATCTCGAACGAGACGGCAAAGCCCAGCACGTCGAAGTCGTAGAGTGGCGACTGCGTCTCCATGCTCATGATTGGCGTGCGCGTATTCACATAGCGCTCGACCTTCGTGCGTTCCGGCAGGAAGACGCGCTCACAGGCCGTGTCGCTGCGCTTGTTCAACAGGTCGTAGATGATGTGGAAGCCGAGGTTCGACATGCCGACGAAGTAAGAATTGGGATAGACGAGGGCAAAGCGCGTCCTCGTGCCCACGGGATAGATGTAGTACCCCTGCTCCTCCTGCAGCTGCTTCTTGAGCTCCTGTTTCAATTCCCAATCCAAATCCAGATTCCTCCACTCATTTGTTCAGCTTGTCCACCTTTTCCGTGTCTTTGTGGCTTTCCTGCTGCGCACGCTGTTTGCGCTGCTGCATGTTCTGCAGTTCCTCGAGGAAGCTCGAAATGTCGGCGAACTTGCGGTAGACCGAGGCAAAGCGGATGTAGGCGACGTCGTCGAAGTCCTTGAGATGCTCCATGACGAGCCGGCCGATGTCCTGCGAGGAGATCTCGCGGTCCATCGTATTGCGGATGTCGCGCTCGATCTCGTTGACGAGATTCAGGATGCGCTCCATGGAGATGTCGCGCTTGTCGCACGACCGGATGATGCCGTTGAGGATCTTGTCGCGCTTAAAGACCTCGCGGCGGCCATCGTGCTTGATGACCATGAGCGGGAGCTTCTCGACGACTTCGTACGTTGTGAAGCGCTTGCCGCAGGCATTGCACTCGCGGCGCCGGCGGATCGTCATACCGTCATCCGTCGCGCGCGAGTCGATGACGCGGCTGTCTTCGTGTTTACAATAAGGACATCGCATACTTACACCTTCTTTGCCGGTCTTGCCGGCCTCGTCTCTCTGCGCGGGCGCACGAGGCACTTCGGCCCGAAGCCGATGAGGTCCTCGCGATGGGCAAGGTGCAGGGCTTTCCGAACGATCTCATGATTCTTCGGCAGCCAGTACTGCATGAGTGCCCGCTGCATTCTCTTCTCTTCATAGCTCTTGGCCGAGTAGACCTTCTCGCCCGTCATCGGGTCTAGCCCCGTGTACCACATGCAGGTCGACAGCGTGCCCGGCGTCGGGATGAAGTCCTGCACCTGCTGCGGATGGTAGCCCATGTCGCGGATGAACTCCGCGAGCTCGACGGCATCGCTGAGCTCTGAGCCCGGATGGCTCGACATGAAGTACGGCACGAGGTACTGCTTCTTGCCGAGGCGCTCGTTCATGCGGCGGAATTTCTCGACGAAGCGCAGGTAGACGGCGCGGTTCGACTTGCCCATGAGGCGCGTCACGCGGTCCGAGATGTGCTCCGGCGCAATCTTGAGCTGGCCGCTGACGTGATACTTGCAGAGCTCGTAGAGGAAGTCGTCCTTGGCGAGCAGCAGGTAGTCGAAGCGGATGCCGGAGCGCACGAAGACCTTCTTGACGCCCGGCAGGCTGCGCAGCTCGCGCAGCAGCTTGATGTAGTCGCTGTGGTCGGCCACGAGCAGCTTGCACGGCTCCGGCGAGAGGCACGGCTTGCCGCGGCAGGTGCCGCGCTTGAGCTGGCCGTCACACGACGTGCGGCGGAAATTGGCCGTCGGGCCGCCAACATCGTGGATGTAGCCCTTGAAGCCTTTCATATGTGTCAAGATCTTCGCCTCGCGGATGAGCGACGCATGGCTGCGGCGCTGGATGATGCGCCCCTCATGCGAGATGATCGCGCAGAAGTTGCAGCCGCCGAAGCAGCCGCGCTGCGAGACGAGGCTGAACTGGACTTCCTTGATGGCCGGCACGCCGCCCGCCTTCTCGTAGATGGGATGGTACGTGCGCATGTAGGGCAGCCCGTAGACCTCGTCCATCTGCTCCTCCGAGAGCGGCATGGCCGGTGGGTTCTGCACGACACACCACTCGTCGTTCTGCTGCAGGAGCTTCCTGCCGCGGATTGGGTCCTGCTCGAGGTACTCGATCTTGAACGCCTCCGCAAAGGTCTTCTTGTCCTTGCGGACGGCCTCGAAGGAAGGCAGCTCGATGTAGTCCCAGGCGTAATCCTTGTTGGGCACGCGGTAGCAGGTGCCGTGGACGTCCTGGATGTTCGCGACCTCGACGCCCTGCTGCAGGTCAGCGGCAATCTCGAGGATGGCGCGCTCGCCCATGCCGTAGATCAAGAGGTCGGCCTGGCTGTCGACGAGGATGGAGCGGCGGATGGCATTCGACCAGTAATCGTAATGCGCCATGCGCCGCAGGCTCGCCTCGATGCCGCCGATGATGATCGGCACATCGGGATAAAGCTCGCGCAGGCGGTTGCAGTAGACGATCGTCGCGCGTTCCGGCCGGTGGCCGGCCTGGCCGCCCGGCGAATACGCGTCCTCATGGCGGACTTTCTTGGCCGCCGTGAACTTGTTGAGCAGCGAATCCATGTTGCCCGCCGAGACGAGGAAGCCGAGCCGCGGCTTGCCGAGGCGGTCAAAGTCCTTCGTCGTGTGCCAGTCCGGCTGCGGGATGATGCCGACCTTGTAGCCGTGCTTCTCGAGCAGGCGGCAGATGATGGCCGGGCCGAAGCTCGGATGGTCGACGTAGGCGTCGCCCGAGATGAAGACGAAGTCGAGCTCGTGCCAGCCGCGCTCCTCCATGTCACGCCGGCAGATTGGTAAGAAGCCTTTCATCAGTTGCCGTCCTTCGTGAAGGTCTTATTGGCAACCTGGCCCGTCTTGCCGGCCGTGCCGAGGTCCTTGCCGTTGACCGAGAACGACACCGCGCCGGCATCGCCCACGCGGACCGTGACCTTGTCCGTGCCCTTCCAGGTCTGGCTGTCGCCCTTCTTGAGCGTGCCTTCATAGACGGTCTTGCCATCGGCCTTGACCTCGAGCCAGCAGTCGGCCGTGAAGGTCGCCGTAACCTCGACGCCGTCGTACGTCTTCGGTGCCGGTGCCTCGACCTGCTGCGTCTGCTGCTGCGCGGCCGGCTTCTTGGCGCTGTCGTCGCTTCCCGAGAGCGCATAGACGGCGCCGGCGAGCACGACGAGCACGATGGCCACGATGGCGATGAGCTTGCCATTCGAGCGCTTCGGCTCATTGAAGTCCTGCGCCGTGAAGCGCGGTGCGGCTGGCTTGCTGGCAGGCGCCTTCTTCGGCTGCTGTTTCGGCTGTGGCTTCACGGCAGTCGCCTTCGGCTGGACCGGTGCCTTGCGCGGCGCTGCCTCCTGCTTCGGAGCGGCCGGCTGCTCAGCAGGCTTCTCAGCCTTCTCAATCGTCTCAGCCTTTGCAGCTTTTTCGGCTTTCTCGACAGGCTTTGTGGATGGCTGCACAGACGGTGCCGCCGACTTCTTTGCCTGCGGCTTCTCTGGAGCGGCCTTCGGGACAGCCGGCTTCTGCTGTGCAGCAGGAGCTGCGCCTTTGTGGCGCTCTGCCGTGAACGCCTGCACGAGCGCATTGGCGTCGAGCTTCAGGAAGTTCGCATAGCTGCGGATGAAGCCCTTCGTGTAGACGTCGCCCGGCAGCTCGTCGTACTCGCCCTTCTCGATGTATTCAATGTAGAGGGCACGGATGCTCGTGCCCTTCTCGATATCCTTGTAGGTCAGACCTTGTTTTTCCCGCGCCTCGCGCAGTGTATCTCCTAACATCGTGATTCCTCCTTGAAATGATGTGCTTTGAGCACCTCATCTCATTATACATGATTGTTTTTCTGAAAACAAATTTATGTTGACAAAAAACACAGGCAAGCATCAGACTGCCTGCCTGCGGATATCGTGGGCGGCCTGGCCGAGGGCCTTGGCGAATGCTTCGACCTCCTCTTCCGTCGTGAAGCGCCCGAGCGTCACGCGGATGGCCTGCGCCGCCTGCTCAGGCGTCTGCCCCATCGCCGTCAGGACGTGCGATGGCTCGAGCGAGCCTGCGCTGCAGGCGCTGCCCGCTGAGACGGCAAAGCCCATGAGGTCGAGCCGGATGAGCAGCGTCTCTTGGTCGACGCCCTCAATGGCGACATTGAGGTTGCCCGGCAGCCGATTGTCCTGCGCGCCGTTGAGCTGCACGCCCGAGATCTCTTGGAGCAAGGTGAAGAGGTGGTCGCGCAGCGCCTGCAGGCGGCCGCTCTCCTCGTGAAGCTCCGCCTCTGCGATGGCGGCCGCAAAGCCGAGTCCGACGATGCCCGCCGTGTTCTCCGTGCCGGCCCGCAGGCCGCGCTCTTGTGCGCCGCCATAGATCAGCGGCGCGAGCTTGTGGCCGCGGCGCAGGTAGAGTGCACCGACGCCCTTGGGGCCGTAGAGCTTGTGCCCGGAGAGCGAGAGCGCATCGACCTGCCAGTCCTTGACCGAGACGGGGATGTGGCCGACGGCCTGCACGGCGTCCGTATGGAAGAAGACGCCGCGCGCGCGGCAGAGCGCACCGATCGCGGCGATCGGCTCGATGGTGCCGACCTCGTTGTTGGCCGTCATCACGGTGACGAGGAAGGTGTCAGGCCGCAGGGCCTCCTCGACCTGCTCGGGCCGGACGCGGCCCTCTGCGTCGACATCGAGGTACGTCACCTCGATGCCCTGCGGCAGTGCCTCGCAGGCATGCAGCACGGCATGGTGCTCGACCTTCGTCGTGATGATGTGGCCGCCGCCATGGCGCAGGGCATCCTCCGCGAGCGAGCGGATGACCCAGTTGTCGCTCTCGCTGCCGCCGCTCGTGAAGAAGATCTCATCCGGCTCAGCATCGAGGAGCGCGGCGAGCTGGCGCCGCGCCTGGCTTACGGCCTGACGCGCCGCGCGGCCGGCGGCATAGAGGCTCGAGGGATTGCCGAACTGTTCACAGAAGTACGGCAGCATCTTCTGGACGACGCGCGCATCGACGGGCGTCGTCGCCGCGTAATCGAGATAGACCGGCTTCATCGCGCGCACCCCACCTTCTTCGCCTGTTCTGGATGGTCGGTGCAGAGGTCGTAGAGCGTGATGTGGTTGAGGACGTTGCTGATGCTGTCGCAGACCTTCTCCCAGACGCCGCGCGTCACGCAGGCGCAGGCCCGGTCGCACGGCTGCTCCGCGGACTCGGCACTCGTCAGCAGGCAGTCGACAAGCGCGATCGGCCCCTCGACCGTCGTGATGATCTCGCCGATCGTGATCTCCTTCGGGTCGCGCGCGAGCATGTAGCCGCCCTGCGCGCCGCGCACGCTCTTGACGATGCCGGCCCGGCGCAGCGGTGCCATGAGCTGTTCGAGATAATTCTCCGAAAGTCCCTGGCTCGTCGCTATGCTCTTCAGGGACACAGCGCCCTCACCGTAGCGGAGTGCGAGCTCGTAGAGCGCCGTCACACTGTATCTTCCTTTCGTCGATATCTTCATGATGCACCTCATATCTAGAATGAAACGGAATCCCGAGTGAATCCCTAGGATTTATATATGACAATATAGCAGAAATACCCCCTGCTGTCAAAAGCGCTCAGGCCAGCACTTCCTGAGGTAGTCGTGCAGCACTTTCTCGCGGCCGATGTCCGTCGGCTCGTAGTAATGCGCCGTGCGGATCTTGTCGGGCAGGTAGTCCTGTGCTTCGAAGTGATTGGGGTAATCATGCGGATAACGGTACGACTGGCCGTGGCCGAGCGCCGCCGCTCCCTTATAGTGCGCGTCGCGCAAATGCTTCGGCACCGCGCCACAGTCCTTCGTCCGCACATCCTTGAGTGCCGCGTCGATGCCGAGGTAGGCCGCGTTGCTCTTCGGCGCCGAGGCGATGTAGGTCACGGCCTGTGCGAGCGTGATGCGCGCCTCCGGCATGCCGACGAACTGCACGGCCTCAGCCGCTGCCATCGCGAGCGTCAGCGCCATCGGGTCGGCATTGCCGACATCCTCCGACGCGCAGATGACGATGCGCCGCGCGATGAACTTGACGTCCTCGCCGGCCGCGAGCATGCGCGCGAGGTAGTGGAGCGCCGCGTCGGGGTCGCTGCCGCGCATGCTCTTGATGAAGGCTGAGGCCGTATCATAGTGGTTGTCGCCCGTCTTGTCGTAGCGCTGCACGCGCTCGCCCGTGATCTCCTCGAGCATGTCCAGGGTGACCGTGCCGCCCGTCGTCGGCAGCATCGCCGCCGCGCCCTCGAGCAGGTTGAGCGCCATGCGGGCATCGCCGCCCGCGATCTGCGCCATCGCCAGCAGCACCTCGTCCGGCACCTCGACGTGCTGGCCGCCGAGGCCGCGCTCCTCATCCCGGAGTGCACGGCGCAGGACTTCGACGAGATGCGCGTCCGTCAGCTGGTAGAGCCGCACGATGCGCACGCGCGAGAGCAGCGCGTGGTTGACCTCGAAGAAGGGATTCTCCGTCGTCGCGCCGATGAGGATGAGCCGGCCGTCCTCGACGTAGGGCAGCAGCACATCCTGCTGACTCTTGTTGAAGCGGTGGATCTCGTCGATGAAGACAATCGTGCGGCGCTGGTAGTAGCGGCGCGCCTCATCCGCCTCCTTGACGATGCGCCGCAGGTCGCTGATGCCCGCCGAGACCGCATTGAGCTTCTCGAACGCGCTGTCCGTCATCGCGGCAATCATCTGCGCGAGCGTCGTCTTGCCCGTGCCCGGCGGCCCGTAGAAAATGAGGGACGGGATCTGGTCCATCTCGATCATGCGGCGCAGGAAGTGGCCGCGCCCGACCGCCTCCTGCTGGCCGACGAACTCGTCAAAATTGCGCGGGCGCATGCGGCGCGCGAGCGGCTCAAACGTCCGCATGGCGCCGCTGCCCGCAGTGCTTCCCACCTGATTGCCGCCGCTCTTGCGGCGCGGGTCCGCGGGCGGCTCAGCAAAGAGGTCCAAGCTCTCTTTATCGTTATCCATGCACGTCACCGTCCCGTCGAACCGAAGCCGCCCCGGCGCACTTCGCCCTCGCCGGCCATATCGCCGTCGGCCGTCAGGTACTTCATGAAGATGCCCTGCGCGATGCGCTCGCCGCCCTCGATCTCCACGGGTTCCTTGCCGCGGTTCCAGAGCGCGATGAAGATGTGCCCCTCGTTCGCTTCATTATTATAGTAATCCGCATCGACAATGCCAACGTGATTGGCGAGCATGAGGCCGCGCTTGATGGCGAGGCTCGAGCGGATGTGAATAGTCAGCACCTCATCGCTCTGCATGTACGCCTTGAGTCCCGTCGGCACCATCGCCATCTGCCCCGGCTCGATGACGACCGTGCGCGCCGCCTGCAGGTCGTAGCCGGCGCTCGCCGCCGTCTTGCGCTGCGGCAGTTCGATGCCGCGGCCCTGATACTTCGATACGACCTCGAATCCCCTCGTCTTCATCTCATTCATCCTTTCGCTGATTGATTTTCTATATTGATATGGCACGCCGGCCAGATGACAAAAGGCCCTTCCCAGCAGACGTGGAAGGACCTTCAAGAATCATGGTGTTTCAGGCATTCTCCGATTTCTTATCCGGATGATCGGCGCCAAACGTCCCTGCAATCGGGTGTGCCGGCGTGATTGTCGAGATGGCATGCTTGTAGACCATCTGTTGCTTGCCCATGACATCGAGCACGACCGTAAAATTATCAAAGCCGCGCACACTGCCCTTGATCTGGAAACCATTGACCAGATGGATGGTCACGGGAACATTCTCCTTGCGAACCTGATTGAGGAAACTGTCCTGCAGATTGATCACCTTATTCGGCATAAAACTCCACCTTTCTCCTGTTCTCAATTTCTCGTTGGATCCAAGAATGGATCCAGCCGGGCTGCCGGTAAAGCGCACAGCAGTCCGCCAGATGATTGCTCATCTTTTATCTTAATTCGCTCATTCTTGCAAAAATCCTGCCATATCCGTCAAAATCATGCGCAAAAGTTCAGACTGCGTCTGATCTGCCGGCTCATACCAGTGGATGTAGGGCATCTTGCGGTACCAGGTCAGCTGGCGCTTAGCGAAATGGCGCGTGCCCACCTTGATGGCCTCCACGGCTTCCTCGCGCGTGATCTCACCAGCAAGATAGGCCGCCATCTCCTTGTAGCCGATGCCCTTCATCGCGGGCATCTCGCGCGTGACGCCGCTTTTGAGCAGGCCGCGCACCTCCTGCTCAAGGCCCGCCGCCATCATGAGGTCGACGCGCTCGTTGATGCGCGCGTAGAGCGCTTCGCGCGGCCAGTGCAGGCCGATGACGAAGGCATCGTAGTAGAGGCGCGCCTGCATGTCCTCGGCCGTCTCGTCGAAGGTCTTCGCGCGCGAGATGGTCTCGCCGAAATGCGCGACTTCGAGCGCGCGGATCACGCGTCGCGGATTCTTGAGGTCGACGGAGGCCGCCGCCACGGGGTCCTCCTGGCGGAGCAGGGCCGCGACCGCCTCAAGGCCTTCGCGCGCGGCGAACTCCTTCATCTGCTGGCGGAAGGCCGCGTGCTCCCCCGTCTCATTGAACTGATAATCCTCGAGCAGGGCCTTGATGTAGAGGCCCGTGCCGCCGACGAGGATGGGCACCCTGCCCTGCACATTGAGGCGGTGGATGATGGCCTTGGCCTGCTGCTGGAAGAGCGGCACGCTGTAGGGCTCATCGGGATTGCAGATGTCGATGAGGTGATGCGCGACGCCCTGCCGCTCCGCCTCGGTCGGCTTGGCCGCGCCAATGTCGAAGCCGCGGTAGACGAGCATCGAGTCGCCGGACAGGATTTCCGTCTGGAGCGCCTTCGCGAGCTCAACGGAGAGCGCCGTCTTGCCCGAAGCCGTCGGCCCGAGGATGACGATGAGCTTCTCGCGCCTCGTCCTTGCGGATGATGCGGGTGACACAGGCTCCATCAGAGCACCCGTTTCCCGCCCGGCTCGACGATGTGGACTTCTGCGCGCGACATCGCCTCCGTGATCTCCTTATAGTGGCGCACGTCCTGATTGATGATGGGCCACGTGTTGTAATGGATGGGGATGACGTGGCGCACATTGAGAAGCTGTGCGGCGAGCGCGGCGTCCTCGAGGCCCATCGTGTAGTTGTCGCCGATTGGCAGCAAGGCGTAGTCGAGCGGATCCTTCTGACCGATGAGCTCCATGTCGCGGAACAGCGCCGTATCGCCGGCAAAGTAGACGACCTTGCCGCCCATGTAGACGACGAAGCCGCAGGCCACGCCGCCCGCGACGCCCGAACTGTGCTGTGCGAGCGTCATGCGGACCTTGCCGAACGGCAGCGTCAGCGAGCCGCCGAGGTTCATCGGGTACTGCTTGAGCCCCGGCGCGCGCTCCTCGCAGAGCGCCAGCACCTCAGGGATCGCGACGATTGCCGCTCCCGTGCGCGCCGCGATCTCCGGCGCATCGCCGAGGTGATCGCCGTGCGCATGGCTGACGAGAATGTAGTCGCATTCCACATCCGCAGCCGCAATGGCGGCCTTCGGGTTGCCCGTCAGGAATGGGTCGAAGAGCACCTTATAAGTCCCGTCATCCAGCAGGAAACAGGAATGACTGTAGTAGGTAAACGTGAGCATCCGTTCCAACTCCTTTCAATCGTCTAATGTCTAGCATCATGTGCATTATCTTGCCCGCGCCCTGCGGGCATGCTATGCTTATATTGATTACAATGATTATAGCATACAAGTCTGATGAAATCGAGGTCTTACCATGAGCATATCCACGAGCATATCCACGAACCGATCCATGCCAAGGGAATCCGCTCTGTGCACGGCGCATGCTCAGGCCAAGGCGAGCTGCCTGCAGCTGCCGCAGCTGCGCCTGCAGGGGCCACTCGCCTGTTTCCAAGATGCCTGCCTGCTCGTCGTCGGCGGCCGCGCGCCTGAAGCAGCGTGGCTCCGCGAAGCAGCGAAGGGCCGCGAAGTCTGGGCCGTCGACCACGGGCTCGACGCCTGCCTCGCCGCCGACATCCGGCCGCAGCGACTGATCGGCGACGGCGACAGCGCTGCGCCCGCCGCCTGGCAGCTCGCCAAAGAGCAGCACATCCCAATTGAGCAGTTCCCCGTCGAGAAAGACGACACAGACACGCAGCTAGCGCTGAAGCTCGCCCGCGAGGCTGGCTTCCCCGCCGCTATCGTCACAGGAGCATTCGGTGGACGCTTCGACCACGCGCTCTCAACCGTGACGAGCTGCGCCTTCGCGCCACTGCCCTGCCTGCTTGCCGACGAGCGCGAGACGCTTCTCTTCGTGCACGGCAGCGAAACGCTCCGCTGCTGGCCCACCGAGGCGCCGAAGGCCATCTCCCTGCTGCCCTTCACGCCGCGCTGCGAGGGCGTCAATCTCACGGGCACGCACTGGCCGCTCGCAGATGCCACACTGGAAGCGCGCAGCATGCGCGCCATCAGCAATGTGCTCGAGCCGGGCAGCACATCGCTGACCCTCTCGCTCACAAGCGGCCTGCTCGGCCTCTACTTCGTCTGGCGCGAGTGAATAAGCAACCGCCTCAGGCAAAATGGCGCTGGCGCACAGCTTCGTAGAGCACGACAGCAGACGACACGCCGACATTCAGGGACTCCGCTTCGCCGTACATCGGGATGTAGACCTTTTCTGCCGCCGCGAGCAATTCCTCTGAGACGCCGCCCCCCTCATTGCCGAACGCGATCAGCGAGCCCTTGCCAAAGTCCACGGCGAAGTGCGGCTTCGCCTGTTCGTCGAGCGCCGTCGCCAAGAGCTGGCAGCCCGCCGCCTGCGCAAAGACGGCGACTTCTTCCGCGCTGACGTCCGTCACGACGGGCAGGTGAAAGAGCGAGCCCATCGTCGCGCGCACGGTCTTGTCGCTGAAGACATCGACCGAGCCCTTCGTCAGGATGACGCCGTCGGCGCCGACCGCATCGGCCGTGCGGATGATCGTGCCCGCATTGCCGGGATCCTGCACGCCGTCGAGCACGACGAGCAACGGTTTTCTTGCCGCAGCCTGCTGCAGATGTTCTGCCATCTGAGGCAGGCTTTTCTTCTGCTGCTCCGCGACGAGGAAGATGCCCTGCGGCGTATCCGTCGCGGCGACCTTCTTTGCTAGAGCCGCACCAATCTCGTAGAGCGGGCACTTTGCCTGCAGCGCTTCGACGAGAGCCCTGCCGCGCTCCTTCTCCACGAGCTCTGCCGTATAGAGGCCGAAGCGAATGGCCCAGCCCGACGCTGCCGCCATCTCTGCGAGGCGCACGCCCTCGATGCGGAACAGCCCTTCCTTCGCGCGGTGCTTGCGCAGGCGCAGGCTCTCCATGAGCTTGATCTTCTTGTTGGATGCACTGTCGATGAGCATAATTCCTCCTCTATCTGAAAGACTGAAAACGCTTAAACGAAAAGCCCGGCGGGAGCACCTTCGTGCTGCCCGTCGGGCCATAGAATCAAGAATTCACGAATTACTGATTCTCTTTTGCAACAGCTACGAGCTGAGCAAATGCCTTCTCATCGGAGATGGCGAGGTCAGCCAGCATCTTGCGGTTGACTTCAACGCCAGCCTTCGTCAGGCCGTTGATGAGCTTGCTGTAGGAGATACCGTTCGTACGTGCAGCAGCATTGATACGAGCGATCCAGAGGCGACGGAAGTTGCCCTTCTTCGCACGGCGGTCACGACGCGCGTAGTAGAGCGCCTTCATGACGGTCTCGTTTGCTTTCTTGAACTGTTTGCTCTTGGAACCCTTGTAGCCCTTTGCGAGCTTCAGGATCTTCTTATGACGTCTATGTGCAGTCACGCCGACTTTTACTCTTGGCATGTTCTTATCCTCCTAAATATCTATATCGATTGTCCCGCGGATTAGCCGTTCGGGAGCATGTTCTTGACGCGGCCAAAATCAGCGCCAGCTACGAGCGTAGCCTTGCGCAGGTTGCGCTTGCGTTTCGGAGACTTCTTCTCCAGGATGTGGCTCTTGAAAGCCTTGTTGCGTTTGAATTCACCGCTGCCCGTTACAGTAAAGCGTTTTGCGGCAGCTCTGCGAGTCTTAATTTTCGGCATTGCTATTTCCTCCCTTAGTCTGCGTCTTCTGCGACTTCTTTTTCGATGACTTCTGTACCTTCGGTGCAACGATCATCGTCATATTCTTACCCTCAAGTTTGGCGTTGCGCTCGATGGAGACAGCATCTCCAAGGGCGGCAGCCACACGCGAGAGAACTTCCTTGCCGAGCTCCGGATGCGAGAGTTCGCGGCCGCGGAACATGATCGTGACCTTGACCTTGTTCCCTTCCTCGACAAAGCGAAGTGCGTTCTTCAGCTTGACATCGAAGTCATGCTGCTCAATGTTCGGGCGAAGTTTGACCTCTTTGATGTTGATGACCTTCTGCTTCTTCTTGGCTTCCTTCTCCCGTTTCTGCTGTTCATAGCGGTACTTGCCAAAATCCATGATGCGGCAAACCGGCGGCTTCGCCTTCGGCGCAACCTCGACGAGGTCGAGATGCTGCTCCTCTGCCATGCGCAGTGCTTCGCGCGTCGGCATGATGCCGAGCTGTTCACCCGTGGCGCTCGTCACGCGAACTTCGCGGATGTGGATCTGTTCGTTGATTCTTAACGATTCCCTGCTAATAGTGGAAACACCTCCTGATAATCCTGATACGTTATCACGTCTGCAACCTTATAATAGAGAAACAAAAAGGAGGCGGCACAAAGCCACCTCCATCAATTCATACTATAAACCCGGCTGACTGTTCATCATCAGGTGAGAAGCGGTGGCTCCTTCTTGTTGCGTACTCGATGAGTATAACACAGCACAGATACCGTGTCAACCCTCATCTTTCATTTTCTGCAAGCGAATCAGAATTTCTTTGCCTTCGTCGCAATCTGATCCTGCAGGTAGGCGATGAAGTCTTCGACCTTCATCGTCTCGCTCTGCTGCTCGCCGTACTTGCGGACAGCAACCGTGCCATCTGCCATCTCCTGGTCGCCGACGACGAGGGAGTACGGCGTCTTGAGCATCTGGCTCTCGCGGATCTTCTTGCCGATCTTCTCGCTGCGGTCATCGACTTCGATGCGCAGGCCGAGGTCGAACATCTTCTTGCGCAGCTCATACGCGTAGTCTGCCTGCTTGTCCGTGATTGGCAGGATGCGTGCCTGCACAGGAGCGAGCCAGGTCGGGAAAGCGCCGGCATAGTTCTCGATGAGGATGCCGATGAAGCGCTCGATGGAACCGTAGACGACGCGGTGCAACATGATCGGGCGATGCTTCTCGCCGTCCTCGCCGACGTACGTCAGGTTGAACTTCTCCGGCATCTGCATGTCGTACTGGATCGTACCGCACTGCCACGTACGGCCGATCGAATCCTTGAGGTGGAAGTCGATCTTCGGGCCGTAGAACGCGCCATCGCCTTCGTTGACGATGTAGTCGAGACCGCGGTGCTCGAGGGCCTTGCGCAGGCCGTTCGTCGCGAGTTCCCAGTCCTCATCCGTGCCCATGGAATCATCCGGGCGCGTCGAGAGCTCGGCGACGTACGTCAGGCCGAACGTGTTGTAGACTTCATCGAAGAGATCGATCGTGTGCTGGATCTCCGCCTCGACCTGATCCGGCGTGACGAAGAGATGCGCATCGTCCTGCGTGAAGTTGCGGACGCGGAACAGGCCGTGGAGCTCGCCGGACTTCTCGTGGCGATGGACGAGGCCGAGCTCGCCGAGGCGCAGCGGCAGATCGCGGTAGCTGTGCTGCTTGGAGTTGTAGACGAGCATGCCGCCTGGGCAGTTCATCGGCTTGATGGCGTAGTCTTCACCGTCGATCTTCGTGAAGTACATGTTCTCTTTGTAGTGATCCCAGTGGCCGGACGTCTCCCAGAGCTGGCGGTTCAGGATGATCGGCGTCTTGATCTCCTGATAGCCATAGCGGCGATGGACATCGCGCCAGTAGTTGATGAGCTCGTTGCGGACGACCATGCCGTTCGGATGGAAGAACGGGAAGCCCGGGCCTTCCTCGTGCAGGCTGAAGAGGTCGAGCTGCTTGCCGAGCTTGCGGTGATCGCGCTTCTTGGCCTCCTCGAGCATGTGGAGGTAGGCATCGAGGTCTGCCTGCTTCTCGAAGGCCGTGCCGTAGATGCGCTGCAGCATCTTGTTGTGCTCATCGCCGCGCCAGTAAGCACCAGCGATACTCATGAGCTTCAGGGCCTTGACCTTGCCCGTCGAGACGACGTGCGGGCCAGCGCAGAGATCCGTGAACTCGCCCTGCGTGTACATCGTGATCTTCTCGCCTTCCGGCAGGTCGTTGATGAGCTCGACCTTGTAGGTCTCGCCCTTCTCCTCGAAGAACTTCAGGGCCTCTTCGCGGCTGACTTCCTTGCGCTCGAGCTTGAGGTTCTCCTTGACGATCTTCTTCATCTCTTTCTCGATGTCCGCAAGATCAGCTTCCGTCAGCTGGCGGTCGATGTCGAAGTCATAGTAGAAGCCATTATCGATAGCTGGTCCGATGGCCAGGCGCACATTCGCGTCCTTGTAGAGGCGCTTGACAGCCTGTGCGAGGATGTGGGATGCCGTGTGGCGCAGGGCCCAGCGGCCGTCCTCATCGTCGAACGTCAGGAACTCGACCTTGCAGTCTTTATCGAGGACGGTCGTGAGGTCCTTCGTCTCGCCGTCCACCTTAGCAGCCAGCACCTTCTTGGCCAGGCTGTTGCTTACCTGTTTCACGAAATCCTGGATGCTGATGCCGGCTTCTGCCTCGCGCACTGCACCGTCTTTCATGGTGATCTTTAACATGATATGCCCTCCTTGAATCTAGGAAAATAAAAAAGCTCCGTCCCTATGAGGGACGAAGCTCTTGCATCGTGGTTCCACCCTGATTGCCGCTCTCCCATAGGCAGAGCAGCCACTCAGCATTTGATAACGGAGAATGTGCTCCGTCCCCGCTTACTCAGTGTTCAGCAGGGAAGCTTGAAAGGGGTAGCTCCGGTACACTCATGAAGCACTCTCAGCCATCGTGCTCCTCTCTGTAAGAGGTATCCTCCGCAGCCATGTCTTTCGCATCGCTTGTCGCTTTTGTCGATGGCTTTATTATATGAGCCTCTCCATCCCTTGTCAACCCATTCTGCATTTTTCTTTTTTCATGGCCCCGTGCCCGTTCCAGTGCGCACTCGAGCTGATGGCGGTCGACCTTGCCGCGGTCGTTGAGCGGCAGCGCGGGCAGGAAGACGATGCGATCCGGCACTTCTACGGGCAGTAGCGAGCGGCGCACGGCGCGGCGTATCTCCGCAGGAGAGGCCCCGCGCGCCACGACGAGGAAGGCGGCCGCCCCATCGCCGCGGCATTCCTCGCGCACGGGCAGTACGGCGGCATCCTCGACGCCCGGCACGGCCTTGAGTATGAGCTCGAGGCGCAGCGTGCTGATCTTGAAGCCGCCCTTGTTGATCCACGCCGCGCGCCGGCCGCCGAAGATCAACTCGCCGCGCGCATTGATTGCGCCCGTGTCCTTGACCGAGAATGGCATGGTGACACCGCTGATGTGATAAGGCGTCGTGACGTAGATCAGGCCGTCCGCGCCAATCTCGACTGCAATGCCCGGGAACGGCCGGCCGAGGTTGCGGCTGTCGCGGTCGGGGTCATCGCAGATGGCATAGGTGATGTAGTTGAGCTCGCTGGCCCCGTAGTAGAGCAGGATCTCTGCCTGCGGGAATACCGTCTTGAGCCTGCGCAGCATCGCTGGTGTCAAGAGCTGTGAGCCCGTGAAGATGGTCTGCACGGTGGCGACAGGCTCCTTCAGAGTCTGCCCTAGGAGCTGCAGCTTCGACGGCACGAGGTAGATGCAGTCCACCGCGTGGCGGCGCAGCAAAGCCTCCCAGAGATGGCAGCGCAGGAAGGCGTTCGTCACGACCGTCCCGCCCTCATAGAGCACCGAGAGCAGGCTGTTCGTATTGCCGGTGAAGCTCAGACTGCCCTGCAGGAACAGGACGGTCGACTCACGGACATGGAAGACCTCATCCTGCACAGGGAAGAAGCCCGCCCAGCTCCGGTACGTGCGGTAGAGGACCTTCGGCGTGCCCGTCGAGCCCGAGCTCAGCACGCCGAGGACGTCCGGCTCCTCGTGCACCCGCTCCGCGAGCCCCGACGGCTCGAAGAAAGGCGCGCCTTCGCGCGAGCAGTGCCAGATGCCCTGCAGCCCGTTCTCTTTCAAGATGGACTGCACCTCCTCTGCAGAAAGGCCATGATGCAGCAGGATAGGGCGCACACGCACGGCCTGCAACGCGAGAAAAGCCGTGAGCTGGTCGACAAACGTATCGGCCGCCACGAGGACATCGCCGCGGACACCGAGCGCCATGGCCATGGCCGCCATGCCCGCGACGCGCCGCCAGAGCTCCGCATAGGTGAACGCGCGCTCATCCACGATCAGGGCCCGCTGCTGCGGCCGGCGCTGCGCCTGCCAATAGAGCAGCGCCGCATAGTCGCGCAGATTGGCCTTCTCGTACGCATCCGCTCTTTGTTCCATTATATCCTCTACCTCTCTGCAAGCCTCGCGCATGCAAGTCCCCCCTATCTGTCGCTTCCTGTTCATCCTGCTCAGCAGCGCTCCAGCAGGATTGCCTCGCCCATGCCGCCGGCACCGGCGATGGAGAGCAGCCCCAGGCCGCCACCCGACTGTCGTAGCGATTGCAGCAAGTGCAGGGCCAGAACAGCGCCGGATGCGCCGTACGGATGGCCGTAGGCCAGCGCCCCGCCGAGGCGGTTGTAGCGATCCAGATAATCGCCGTGCGCCCGCGCGAACAGCACATCGATGACGGCAAACGCCTCGTTGAACTCGATTGCCGCCAAGTCGTCATAGCGGAGCCCCTGCTGCGCGAGCAGGAAGTCCGCTGTGCGCATGGCGCCGCGCGGGCTCTCCTGCGGATTGCCGCCGCGCGAGGCCGCCGCCACCAGGCGGGCCAGTGGCTTCCACCTTTGGCGGCGTAGGAACGCGTCGCTGGCGAGCAGCAGGAACGCCGCACCGTCGTGAATCGCACAAGCATTGCCCGCATTGAGCAGCGTCCCCGGGCCGAAGTGCGGCGGCAGCCGGTCGAGCAGACGCTGCGTGAGCTGCGGGCGGATTCCCGTATCGCGTGCGCACTCCGGCAGCGGCAGGACGACATCACCGAGCAGGCCTTCCCGCCAGGCCGCGGCCGCCAGGCGATGGCTGCGCAGCACAGCCGCGTCGAGCTCCGCGCGCGTCACCTCCTCCTGCTGCATGACACGCTCCGCCCCGCGCAGCATGGCATCCTCCGCCAGTTCGCCAGGCGAGAACTGCGCCGTGCGGTAGACACCATCCGGTACAAGAGCGCGGCGTGGGTCGCGCGCATCGTAGACCCGCAAGGGCTGCAGCGAGGCGCTCTCCATGCCGCCGGCCAGGAAGCATTCTCCCTGACCGCTCGCGATCTTCGCCGCCGCCAGCGAGATGGCCGCCGCCGCAGAGGCGCACTGCATGTCGACCGTGCAGGACGGCACCTCTTCTGGCAGTCCCGCCCGCAAGACCATGAGCCGCGCAATGTTGCCGCCCGTGCCCACCGCATTGCCCGCGAGCACGCCGGACAGCTCCGCGCCCCCGAGCCCAAGACGCCGCAGCATGGCGCGGATGACGCGCGCGCCGAGTTCCTCCGGCAGGACATGCGCGAGTGCCCCGCCGCGATGCGCGATGGGCGTGCGCAGCCCCGCCGCAATGAATACCTCTCTCATCGGTTATGCGCCAGCGCCTCGTTGACCTTGACGCCGAGGAAGGCCGCCATCAGGCACTTGATGATATCGCCCGGGATGTAGGGCAGCACCGCCATGACAAGTGCCGCCTCGAGGCTGACGTCCATGACGAGCATCATCGAGATCAGGCCGCCGACATACGTCAGCGGAATGCCGATGACGATGTCGACGAGCGCATAGCGCTTGAAGTTCGGTCTCGCCCCCTTGAGCGCGCTGATGATTGGATAGACGACGAGCCAGGCAAAGATGTAGCCGCCCGTCGGGCCGAACAGCTTGCCGAAGCCGGCCGTGCCGCCGACAAAGACCGGCAGGCCGATGCAGCCGAGCAGGACATAGAGGAAGAGCGCCAGGAACGTCTGCTTCGGCGGCAGCACGAAGGCCGTGACACCGAGTGCCAGCGTCAGCGCCGTGACCATGCCCGGCGTGAACGGCAGCGGGAAGGAGATATACGCCGTCACGCAGCAGAACGCCACGCAGAGCGCTATCTTAGTCATATCCCTTGCTGTGATTGAAGAAGCCGACATTCGCGAATCCATAGTATTACCCCGTTTCCTAGATTTCTGATTTCTCTGTGCTGTACATGCCCCTTATTATAGGATAAGCGCATTTTATTGTCAACAACACCTTGGCACTTGGTTGACGTATAGCACAGAGCAGGACACGGATAATGCTTCCAGCGTTTACATGCGCTGCTGCACGGACAGCTCGATCGTCTCTCCGGCAAAGGATGCGCCGCGGAAGCGCAGCTCCGCACGGCGCACTGGCGCGGTGCCCTGCAGTGCGGCTTCGAGGATGGCCAGCCCCGGCACAAGCGGCTTTGGCCCCGCATGGAGCGCATTCATATCGCCAACGGACTGCACGAATGCGTGGACCGACTCCGCCGAGAAACAGAGCGAGAGATGCGCCGAAGCAGGCTCCCCGTCCACGAGCAGCTTAAGGCTCCTGCTCCGTACCAGCCGTCCAGATGGCCGCGACGGTGCCGGACGCCCCAAGAGCATCGTGAGCGTCAGCCGCCCCGAATCATCAAAGGCCATGACCTCCAGCAGGCCGTGGTGATCGCGCAGGATGTGCATCCCGGTCCCTGCATCATGACCACACTCCCATATCGCCTTGGCAATCAACGCTCCCTCATAACGCGGCCCCTTCAAGGATGCCGTCATGCGTGCCAGATCACGGAACATAGGTACTCCCCCTTTCTGCATCCCATTCTAGCGCACGGCACTTCGAAAAGGAAGGCACATTGCCCAAAACTTTCCGCTTCCCCTAGGGAAGTTCTAATCCAGATGCCTTAGAATGTCTTGCAATTGTACACAGCAAGATTGCTCTCACATATTCTTTTATTCTTCATCTCCATAGAAAGGATGACCGTCATGCCCTTATCCCTCGACAGTCTGGCCTACGAAATCCAGTACGGCGGGCCGCATGTCCACCTCGCCGTCTTCATCATCTGCCAGATCATCGGCATCATTCTGCTCCACTACGTCTTCCGCATCATCACGTACCTGATCAACCGCTACACACAGCTGCCACAGGACATCCTCAAGCATCAGTTCATCAAAGCTATCTATCAGGCATACCAGGACGCCGAGATCAAACTGCTGGAGCGCACGCCCTGATAGGATTATAATAATCATGTACAGCTACCATTACATGATCACACAGTCGAATCAGGAGGCGCATTATAATGTACGGTCAAAAGGAAAATATCTCACTCCCCAGCGGTCTTGCCAACCAGCTGAAACACCTCTACGGACCAGACGCACGCATTGTGGCACAGGCTCCCGTGGGAGGCGGCGACATCAACGAGGCTTATCACCTTGTATTGCAGGACGGCCGCGATCTCTTCCTCAAGGTACATGCAAACGTTGCAGCCGACTTCTTCACGGCAGAAGCCTCCGGCCTCGCCGCACTGAGGCAAGCCGGCCTGCCCGTACCCGAGGTACTCGGCTGCGGTCGCAACTACCTGCTGCTGAGCTACGTGAAGAGCGCCCGAAAAAGCCGCGACTATTGGCAGCAGCTCGGCTATGCGCTCGCCAAGCTCCACCATTCGGATCCAACTGCCTTCACTTGCGGGCACCGCTTCGGCTTCACGCAGGACAACTACGCCGGCTCCACGCGCCAGCATAATCGCCCATCCGACAGCTGGATTGACTTCTTCCGCACGCAGCGCCTGCAGCCCTTTCTCAAGCTTTGCTGGTCGTATTTCTCGTCAGAGGAGAAACGCTTAGCCGAGCAGCTGCTCGCACATCTGGAAGACCGCCTCATCGAACCCGACTTCCCGTCCCTGCTCCACGGCGACCTCTGGTGCGGCAACGTCATGACAGGCCCCGCTGGCGAGCCCATCTTCATCGACCCGTCCGTGAGCGTCGGCTTCCGCGAAGTCGACATCGCCAAGACCGAGCTCTTCGGCGGCTTCACGGGCGAATTCTATGATGCCTACCAGGAAGCCTGCCCCCTGGACCCCAGCTACCCCGAGCGCCGCGACCTCTACAACCTCTACCCCCTGCTCAACCACCTTCACCTCTTCGGCAACGCCTACCACACCGCCGTCACCCGCATCCTGCGCCACTACGCCTGATTCGCTTGCAGACATTAGTCGCTCATGGTATAATCAAAGCATAGGAAAACCGGCGGGTCGTATCGCCGGTTGCTCCTTCAATTTACAGTTAAAAACAACGGCTTTTCAACTATTTGCACCCCCTTTCGCAGAGAAAGGGCAGCCAGCTCCGCCGGTATATCCAGTATACCGACGGAGCTGGCTATTTTTCTATGTCGTCAAGACAGCCAGGACCAACGGCTTAAACCCATTTCAGTACCTCAAGCACCTCTTTGAGTATTTGCCGAACGCCGACATCCAGCGCATCGGCTTCCTACCATAGAACGAGACCATCCAGAAAAAATAAAAATGAACCATCAAAGCTTCACTGCTCATGTAATGGAGCTTTTTGGATGCACATCTCCAAGTTGGCCATCAAACTGGCGAATCATACACTGGACGATTTAGGTTTTACCTATCTATGCGGCAGATAAGCTCTCGCGGCGTGAGCAGGCTTGTGAGCTCACTTTCTAAGCTGCCTATGCGGCAGTTAACGCTCAGCAATGCAATCCGCACGATTGATACTTTTTCTAAGCTGCCTATGCGGCAGTTAACAGGAACTATCTACACGATTATCCTTACTTGGCTTGACTTGCACCAACTTCCCCTCATCGGACCCAAATTTGACACTCTTATCAAAGCTCATGACGATATAAGATTCCAGCATCCCCGCAAGTGCGGGGCTCATGCTCGAACGCTGCTTGATCAATCGTCAGGACAGGAATCTCCCCGCACATGCGGGGCTTAATACAAGCATGCAGTCCCAGCCGACAGGGCCTGGGGATCACCCCCGCACATGCGGGGCTTACACTAAAAATCCCATTGCCCAAATCATCTTTAGCGCTCTTGCTATCCTAATTCTATTATACACCAAATAAGCAGTAATTGATAGACCCCTGATTAGTTTTATAAAGAAAAATCTAGAAGAGGATTCTCATCTACATATTGGTTATTTATTTCCCCATCTTCATGATAGAACGGCCATCTAATTTAGTCCATTCTTTTCTTCCATTTGATGATCTTCCAAGGACGATTGCCGCAGCAGCTGATGGACTTTCGAAGATATAATCTTGAACAAATTGATTCTCAGAAATGACGCCTTCTTTGAGAAGTTCATCTCGTAAGTCAATATAGTTCTTTGGCGATCCTAAGGTAGTTGTTGCTGCAATACGGCTTCCTTTTTTCACGACAAAATTTCCATTATCTTGCAGATAACCGACTGCATCACCGCCACGTCCGGCAACCATGAAATCAGTATCATCAGCAGCATTTTTATCTTCCTTCAAATCCCATTTCTCGATAAATTGATTGAGTAATTCTCTCTGCCGCTTCTCAACTATCTTAGGTGTCCATTGATCTACGCTCAGTACCTGCGTTGTCAACGAATAGGAGCTAGTCCCATTCTTCGATTGAAAATATTCTTTTTTCTTTCTTGTAAAATTAAAATTTTGTGCAGATGAATTTCGCTGACGTGTCAGGGGAACTAAATTAGCAATGCGATTTAACCACAACTTCCTCTGGTCTCCTGTCCACTGCCGTGTCCACTCACTATCTTCCGCTGGATTTTGAGGTAGTACATGCTCAATGGTGAAAAGCTGATCATCGTATAAAGCACCACGATCACTACAAAAATCATCCAGACGCTGTATAACGTAATTTCTGCGCTGAGATGGCATCATATAGATATCTCCATCCAATGCAGTCACGAATTCATCTTTTTCCCACTCTGTCAACTCCACATTGCGGAGAGGATTAGCCAACGAGTTGTCTGGCCTACTTTCCATTTCTACGAGCGCCCATTTGTAACGAGCCGTGCGCCAGTTCACATCACAAGCTGTCACGAAGAGATACGATGCCAATCGTTCCAGCTTACGGACAAACCAAAGAACATACGCTGAATCATTTTTATGTTCCGCCAAAAATTTGATTGCTGGTGGCATCCAATCATAGTTGTTCGTCTTATTGAGCCATCTCAAGAGTCGATTGATTTCATCCGCATAATGTGTTGAGGAAAATGAGCTATTCTTCAGCTGCACATACGCTCTTGCATAAGGGTCCAGATAATCATCAATCAAGCTCTGCGGTGTGACACGACTCATCACAGATTCTCTGAACTCATCTAGCAAGTTCTTTTTACGTCTCTCCTTCACGAAGATAGTACGAATGTGAGTGAAGACTTCGTTGAAGCCATCTCGATTGGTCATTGCTTCCAAGTCTTCCCACTTTTTCGTATACTCATCTTGGATACCTACGGGGAGCTTCCCAATCGTCTCACTCTTGATTATATCAGTAGGAAGTAAATCAAGACCGCGACTATTCATGACCGAGAATATCCGGAAGGCTGAATCCTGATTTGCTGTCGAAACAGCAATCAAGAAGCATCGCGTCAAAAGGAATTTACTGAATTCTATCAGTTCCTTTTCTGAAGGGAACATATCTTGAAAACGTTCTCGGAGAACTCTACAGTTCTCCTGTATATTGACCTGTGCTTCATCATTAAAGCTCTTAGGGTCCTGCTTCAAGAGATCATCTAGTCTTATATGCTGGATATAACGATTGAAGAAAGGCTGGTCTTTCTCACGCAAAAAGAGTCTCGGTTGTGCTGGGATGCCCGCTAATTCATTTCCTTTTTCCTGTAGATATTCCATACAATTATCTTTCACAGATGGCGTCTGAAAAAGGTCTGTCATAACGGCGAATAATATGGATAATGTAGTCAGTCGTTGCTGACCGTCAATCACATCCGCATATGGCTTGCTCTCATCTTTGATTAAAACAATACTGCCAAGGAAGAAGCTATCATGTGGCTCTGTCTTGTAAAAATCATACAAATCATCAAAGAGTTCTTCCGTTTCTGTTTTCGTCCATGCATATGGACGTTGATAAGCAGGAATGTGATATTCAAAATCCGAGCTAAAGATTTTCACTAATGGATATTCTTTTCCTGTTATTGCATTTCCCATCGGTAATAACTCCCTCCTTATTTTAATATAGCAATTATATGGAACCCAGTAAAATTCAGATCAACTTCATCATGTTTAACAAAGTTTGATAAGAATCTACCTGGTCATAAACAACATCAACAGTCGATATCTCATGGAATAGCTTTCTTGCACACTGAATCTTTGCTTTTTCAATTGGGCGTAAATCTAGACTATTCATCGAACCTTTCGTCTCTGCAATGAAGTAAATATGCTTGACACTGCCCTTCTCAAAAGCGATAGCCCAATCCGGTGCATAGTGGCCGACCGGCGTCGGAATCTGGAAGCCTCTCGGTAACTTTGCGTAGACCACGACCTTATCATCCAAATCCATATCCTCGGCAAATCTCCGTTCAACAGATTTCTCTGCGGTGCCATCAGCAAAAACATAGTCTTGGACATTCTTCTTGGCTCGATACGCCTTGGTGAAATCCTTATTCTTCTCTGCAGTAAAAATTTCTGCATCATAGGTCCCGTCCGTTTGATTATATGTAATATCGTCGACAATCATTGTTGCCTTTTGTTCATTGATAAGACGGATGACCTTTGCAATGAATTCTTCTGGATTACTCTGATACATTGCAAACTTAGCAGGAGATATCTTTTGCAAGATAGTCGTTACAGTCTTTCTGGTAAGATGTGTCCCTGCGCCAATCTTACCGATGAGGTCGTATTTGACCTGACTCGTTTCAGCGCGCTTCAAATCATAGGTATGACTCTTTTCTGCAGAGAAACCTGCACCAGACCTAATTGTATCAGCAGACCAATCTTTCCCCTGTGTTCCCTTAATGACCGTGTATTGAAGCGATGAGACAAATAGTTTTGCATCGATGTATTGGACTGCCTTCCTGATTAACTCCTCACTATCAAAGTGAACTGTGTAACTATATTTATGATTGATGGCATGCCAGAGATTCTGGAATTCCTTCTTATAGAAATTCTCGTTGAGTTTGTTTTCCTGTATCTTGGTTGCATGACCATCTTCGATGATACCATCAAGAGCATGTTCATCAAAGATGCCCTGTATCAACTTATGGACGCCTTCTGCCATATCCCTTATTTTCTCAGGAAGTAATTGCAGCGTATGATTCTCGGCATCGCCCCGATATGTATCAGTCACCTGACCATCTTCATTGATGTAGCCATTGCGTGCCAAATAATAATATATCGTATTTGCCTGGTCATCAGTAATTGTGACGATATCCTTGCCCACTCTGACTTTCTTCCCAGCGAAGTACGATGCTGTTGCTTTTGTTGGACGCTCATACAGATCTTCTCGGATATCCTTCTGCAAGCTGGATACAAATGCCGCATATCCCTCACTGGCGATGACCGTGAGTTTATTGATTTCTTGGACCTCTTCCTTCAGGATGTGCTCATCCATTCGATCACCATCTTGATTGACACAGAGGCGAAGCCCCCGCCCTACTTCCTGTCGTTTATTCGTCGTGCTGTCACCGCCGTGTTTCAACGTACAAATCTGGAATACATTAGGATTATCCCACCCCTCACGCAAAGCAGAGTGCGAGAAGATAAAGCGAACTGGATTGTCAAACGACAGCAGCTTTTCTTTATCTTTCAAAATCAGCTCATATGCAGATTCATCGTCACTGATATCTGTACCGCGCTTGATCGTGCTGTCAATCTTATGGCCCTTCTTATCGATACTGAAATAGCCAGCATGTGTGCTCGCTGGTTCAATACTGCGAAGATATTGTTGATAGGGTGAATCTGCCAATGTCAAGTATTCATTTGAGATAGCCGTATATTCTTCCTCAAACATCTGTCCAAATTCTGAATTGACTTCATTCCCTTCCTCATCATACTTTCGATAATGCTCCACCTTATCGATAAAGAATAGTGATAAGGTCTTGATTCCTCGATTGAATAATTCTCTTTCCTTCTCAAAGTGAGAGCGAATAGTCTCGCGAATCTGGATGCGGCGAACATCCTGCTCACTGACATCGCCTAATACATCACCTGTATGGATTTCTACGCCATTCGTGAATGTCACGATACGGCGAATCGGATCGACTTCATTAATATGATAACCACGATACTGTTCCATTCCCTTAGAAAGTGCATAGAGATCATCGTCTACACCGACCATACGCGTTTCACGATTGATGGATTTGTTATAGCCAATCTCAAACTCTAAACGGGCCATGGGTGGCTTCGTCGGCGAGACAATGATATCCTCCAAAAATAGGTAACCATCTGTACCTCGCAAATTCTTGAGCTCAAAGCCCTTGACTTCAATCTTCTTGACTAATTTCATTTGATAGGCATCCAATGCATCGAGGACATAGACAAGGTCATGATGTTCCTTATGAGTAGCTGAATAGTTCAAGATGAACAAGGGATTGAATTCCTTAAGCGCATCTTGTGTCTTCTTACCGCTCATTTTCTGTGGCTCATCCATGATGATAATTGGACGATTAGCAGCTATGACATCCATCGGGACTCGTGAACCGAATTCATCTCTTGGTGAAAAAATGATACGGGCTGCTTTATCGCCACCTCTTCCCTCTTTATTCTTTGCTTTATTGAAAGAGCTATTAAATGCCTGAACGTTGATGATCATAACCGATATATTATCGCTGGAGCTAAAATCATCGATATCCGTCAACCTTTTTGAATTGTAAATAAAAAAGCGAGCCTTCTTGCCATATTGTTCCATGAAGTGATCTTGCATCGTCTCGAAACTTTTCTGCACACCCTCACGGATAGCAATCGATGGAACGACCACAATGAACTTGCTCCAGCCATACTGTTTATTCAGATCAAACATTGTCTTGATGTAAACGTACGTCTTGCCCGTGCCGGTCTCCATCTCAACATCGAGTGAGCAAGCACCCATATGCTTTGCCAGATTCGAGGACTCTTTGATATTGGCATCACGCTGTACTTCCTGGATATTTCGTAGGAGCTGCATCGAGTCAAGCGCGACTGGCGCATTGGCAAATCCCATATCGAGCTCATTACCAGAAGAGTCGCCGCTAAAAAGGGTTGACTCAAGGATTTGACTGCCTGTATCACGACGATAGGTAAGTTTATCCTGAAATGGCTGGCCATTGAAAACGCGAACCACACTCCCCACAGCCTGTGTCTGATAGTCTTGGATGGTGAATTTGAATTTCATCTCTGCCATATCAAAGCACCTTCCTTACTGTCTCTGGACTATACGTCGCAAATATCTGCTCAAAATTCGCTGCTACGCTGTCATCTGCCATGGAACTATCGCGAAATACAGCATAGAATGGATGGCTCTTGGCAATCTGCGTCACGACATCTTCTGTCACGTCCTTATCAAAGCAGGCCATCAGATAACCATCCGCTACAGAGAATACCCTCTTTCCGGCTATCTCCTGCTCTTCTATCTTAGACGAAAGCAGCACACCAAGATCCAGCATGACCTGAAACAGCAGGTCTTCTGGTGTACGGTCTTCCTTAATGTTATCTGTCAACTGGTCCAGTGACAGCTGTCTAACATCAGCTGGACGATAGTAAACTTCTTTCATATTACTTGAATCGACTTTAAAACAACGGAATCCGTAATCAATATCTGCATTAGTTTCTTCTTTTATTTTTTTACCAGCGCGACGAATACGTCCTTCACCAATATCACAAATAGATTTATATCCATGTTCATAAGCTTTTGAGCGGGAATCTATATTTTCATTTATTTGAACAGTAATAAATCGACGATTTTTACCATCTTCAGCATTTAACATAAGTACTGCTTCGGCTGTTGTTGCAGCACCTGAAAAGAAATCTAATATTATTCCATTTTCACAATGCGACATCAAAATGCATTGTTTAATCAGAAATGGCGATTTAGGAGATTGAAAGTATTTTTCATTTGTTTTAAATAATTTATTTAATGATAATTATCCTTTCTCTGTGAAGAACATTTTATCTGTCCATATAGATTTTACTTTTTTATTTGGCTTTTCATGATTTACATTAGCGTAAGCTTTTCTATATATTTTATATCTCCCATTAACTTTTTTAGCAGTGAGTAAATAATATTCTCGTTTTGCTTTTTCCTTTCCCCATGACCAACAACCTTCAAACCCATCATCCCAAATTGGATATATCTCTTCATAATCTAATTGATTTTCAAAATGGATATTCCCGCTTTTATCAACATAAAATGGATACCATAGATTAGGTCTATTAAAGTGTCCAAAATCTCTATGGGTATTCCGCAATTCTAGCTCCCTATATAAGTTTCCATTTTGATCTGCAAGTGGGTAGTCTTTTCTTATCTCATCTTCAGATTTTGGAATTGATAAGCTTTCTTTTTCTAATATATTTCGAGAACATATTAGAATATATTCATGACAATTTGCTATATATTTATCTTGAGAACGACCTTTAGGATTACACAATAATGTTATCTGAGCTATAAAACATTTCCTGCCGAACATCTCATCACAAATTTTTTTCAAATTAGTTAACTCATTATCATCAATAGAGATAAAAACCAAACCATCATCTGTAAGCAAATCTTTTGCTACATGTAATCGAGGATATATCATATTCAGCCAATCAGTATGAAAGCGCCCATTACTTTCACTATTCACCACCATACGATTGCCTTCGTCATCGGTCTGCCCACTATTATCCGCATATTCGGCAGCACTCTGTGAGAAGTCATCTTCATAGATAAAGTCATTGCCTGTATTATAGGGTGGATCGATGTAAATCATCTTGACCTTGCCGAGATACGTCTCCCGCAGAAGCTTCAACGCATCGAGATTGTCGCCCTCGATGTAGATATTTTCGCTATCAATGTCCCCCCCGGTGTACCATCGCGACTGACAGACTTTTCTTTATCCAGACGCAGCGTCTTGGCAATGGGCTGATTCGCGAGCAAGACAGACTTCCGCTTATCCGGCCAGGTGAACTGGTAGCGCTGCTGATCACCGTCTACGACCATTGTATTGATTTCCTGCATCAAGACGTCTTTATCAATCGCACGAACGACATTTCCCGCTTCATCAATCGTCTCCGTCACAGCATTCGGAAACAATGCTGCCAACTTCTTGTAGTTCTCCTCTGCCCAATCTGGTGTATGCATCTTAAGCTTCTCCATGTGTAAGTTCCTCCAATTTCTGTTTATATTCCTGCAATTGTGTATATATAGCAAATCGCTTTTTCGGTTGGGCTTCCTTCCAAGCAGCGGCTTCTGTCTTTTTGATGAGTTTATTCAGCCGGTCAATCTCACCCTGATGTTTCAACTGTTGCTCGAGTGATTCTGTACGTTGCTCTACCGATGGTGAATGAAGCGCAATCTGGCGAACGAGATCGTCCCAGATTGCATCTAAAGTCTCTCCAGACAAAGTGAGTTCGATGTCATCTTCTGGCATCCATGCAGAATAATACAGCTTCTTATGATAGACCGCTAGCCGCGCCTCTTGCTCATACGAGAGCAAGAATACCAGCTTGTGTGGGTTCTGACGAGCAATCACCTCGAGAATCTTCCCATCGAATGCCCTCTTCTTCAGGAAGATGACAAGGAGCAAAATCTCTTTAGTATCTGTTTCTTTCTCCAAGTTCAGATTTTTCTTGGTCAGGCTGTTTGCTACAGATATCTCTCCGACATCTGAAACAAAGCTCGATTTGAGCGCCGCCGACAGATGAAGGTGCTTGTAAAAGGCCTCTTTCGGCAAGCGGCGATGAACAATCGTAGATACAGGGAAGTCAATCATGATTTCACCACCATAAAGCAAATCAACTCAAAATCTTCCAAGCCAGAGAACCCACTTAATTGGAATGTCGTCTCACCCGCCGAGAAGAAACTGGCTACATCTTCTTCTGTCTTTGCTTCGACAATGGAGCCAATGGCCGCTTCCAGTAGTCTGGACACTTTGCTCATATCCTTGCCATCTTTCGTTTCTCGATTGAATTTCTGGCACAGAGTCTGGTCCGGTACGCCTTTGCCTTTAGCAATATGACGCATCTCGTCCAGCATATCTTTAGGCTGCAGATGGCTTGTGAGAATTGTCCCGTCCATGCCCACATAGACCATATAGAATGGATGAAGGCGATTCTGGTTCCGGATATTGATATCTGCATTGACATTCTTGAGCACGAATATCACACCTGGCTTCTCACCATGTGCTACGGCATGGATGCCCAGTGGGATATGGTCAATGTCCGGATGTTCTTTCATATAAGCAAGAAGGTCCATACGGAAGTCATTGAGGCCCAAATCCACGATGGAGACGCCTGAAGTCATATCCTCAAGGTCTACGACTTCTTCTTGCAGCTTCTTTAGTTGTGCTTTCCGGTAAGCCAAGTCGCCTTTTTCTTCCGCATTGATCAGGTCATCATCTCCTGTTGAGGTCATGACCGATATGCGCATTCTCGTCTCGACCCGGTCTTTGAGATTGATGTATTCATCAAGGGTCAAGTCTGGCCAGAAGTTGACCAGCTGGATGACGCGATTCTTACTGCCGATACGGTCGATGCGCCCGAATCGCTGGATGATGCGCACGGGATTCCAATGGATGTCGTAATTGATGCAGTAATCGCAGTCCTGTAAGTTCTGACCTTCCGATATGCAATCTGTACCAATCAGGATATCGATATCATGATCCTTATCCTTTGGATAGAGTACATCACGGTCCTTTGATCGTGGTGAGAAGCAGGTCAACACGTGATTCATCTCGGCACGGAAGCCTGGTATCGTCGTCCGCCCCTCAACACTGCCTGTAACAAGGGCTGTGTTGAGACCGAGCTCCTTTGCCCGAGGAGCAAGATTTGCATAAAGATATTCAGCCGTATCCGCAAATGCGGTAAAAATCAGGACCTTTTTATTACCTGGGTTGATAGGATGCCGTTCTTTCTCTGCTATGACATGAATCAGCTGGTTTAATTTGTAGTCATACTCCGGTGTGATATCCTCTACCATATCAATCAGGAGCAACAGCGTCTCTAAATCATCCTCCATATCGCGCTGCCAAGAAACGTAGTCCATATCACGTAAATCAATCTTTACCTTCTTCCCCACCGTAAAGAAGTCTGTATTCTGATCGTCGCCATCAAAGTCAAAAGCCGTCTTGGACAAGTCCGCCATTTCTTCCAAACTGCCTGTCCCGCTCCGCTTGAACTGCTCAATGATCTCATCCGTATCATGAATGTACTGATAGACACGCTGTACTGTGAGCAAGAATGAGTGTACCGAGCTTTCCATTCGTTTCAGAAGATTGATGCTCATGAGACGCTGAATGCCAACTTCACGCCCTTTGCGGAAGTTCTCCGTCTCTTCTTCCGACAAGTATTTCGACAATCTGCTGGGCAGGATGAACTGTGTCGGTGTATAAATCGTGAGATGCAATGAAGATAAGCATTCATAGACTTCTTTATAGTTGATAGCTCCTTCTCGGTCTGTAAGCTTCGGATAAAGCGAGATGGGCTTATTGCGTTTCGGGAACGAGCCGATATCCTTGGTATCATAATACGTCTGGATGTGGTGACGAGATCTGGCAATCGTGACAGAATCGAGTATCTCGAAGAAGTCAAAATCCAGTCGGGACAACAATGCCTGTGTTGTCCGTGAAGGCTCAGGCAGTTTGCACCAAGAATTATAGACCTTCTGCGCATTGCGAAAGATCGTGTCAATATCTGACTTTGTGTCGAGCTTTTCATTGATTTCCTGCGGATTCCCTTCGTAGGCCAGTGCCAGTTGGTTGCGCAAGTCATAGAACCGATTGTTTACAGGCGTAGCCGATAGCATCAGTACCTTTGTACGGACGCCAGGTTTGATTGCTCGATTCATCAGGCGCATATAGCGATTTTCCTTTTCGCCGCCATGTGTATCCGTACCATTGCCATTCCGGAAGTTATGGGATTCATCAATGACGATCAGGTCGTAATTGCCCCAATTGATACGGTCAATCGGCAGGCCAATAGCAGTCATACCACTATCTCGCGAAAGGTCCGTATGGTAGAGCACATCATAGCGGAAGCGATCTGCCGCTAAGGGATTGTTCACCAAATTGCCGCGATACGTCATCCAGTTCTCCGAAAGTTTCTTTGGACAGAGTACCAATACGTTCTTGTTTCGTCCTTCATAATACTTGATGACAGCCAGTGCCGTAAAAGTCTTGCCCAAGCCTACGCTATCGGCTAAGATACAACCGTTGTATTGTTCCAGTTTATTAATAATGCCCAGTGCCGCATCCTTTTGGAAGTGATAGAGCTTATGCCATATGATGCTGTCCTGGAATCCAGTCGCTTCATTGGGCAGGACATCCTCAGAGATATCCTCAAGGAACTCATTGAAAATATTATAGAGCGTCATAAAGTAAATTAATTCAGGAGAATTTTCTTGATAAACTGTATTAATCATATTGATGACATCCTGAGTGACATCCTGTAACTTTTCCTTGTCATCCCAGATACTGTCAAACAGTTGCAAAAACTCCCTACTAGAGGGGCTTTCAAAACGTGTCACCATATTGCTGATATTCTTGCCACGCTCACATCCAAGCTCAACCGTCGTAAAGGAATTCATGGGCAAGTATGTATAGCAGTCTTCTGGATTATCTACTACGAGGAAGTTGTTCATTCCTTCTCGTGTCACATTCGTACGGAAAGTAGCTTTCCGTTGCATCCATTGCGCGCACTCCTTCGCCACAGCCTTCTGCTTGAGCTCATTTCGAAGGCGAACTTCAAACTCTGTACCATATAGGCTCTTTTCACGATGCAAGCGTGAGATATAGAATTCCCTTCTTTCCTTCGGGGTCTTTTCGGCTACAAAAGTAGGTGACATGAAGATAAAGCGAAAGCTGTCGCATTTTTCTAATTCATCCTTGAGCGCTTGATACGCATAAAGAGAAAAACTAGCCGCTGCTACCGCTACTTTGCTGCCGGCCTTGATTTTCTTGGTCAGGTCATCTTTCACGACCTTTGTCGTATTGTTGAATATTTCCATCGGTGCAGCCCCACTTCTCCATAACACCAAATCTTTGGCAAAGTATCCTGCATTAGAATCAACTAAAATTTAACTTCGCCATCTATCTAAAGAATCCTGCTACTTTTGGGCAGCCTATGAAAAAAAGGCACCGTCGAAGCGATGCCTTCTTTCGCCAGACTGCCCTAGGCAATCAGATCATATTCTCGATATAGGAGTCGTAGAGACTCTTGAACTCTTCGACCTTATCGTACATCTCAGCCTGCAGGCTGGATGCAGTTGCGTAGTCGCCTTCTTTGAGGGCGTTGATGAGGAGCGTGCAGGGGCGAATGGCAAATGCCTCAGTTCTTAGCGCCTCTCCTAGACAGCCACTTGACGGCATAAGAACAGGACGCTGTTACCGTCTTGCCGTCTCGTTCGATTGCGGCGACGGCCAGTGTCATGAGCTTTCCTGCGATGCCCTGGCCGCGCAGGCTGTCATCGACATACGTATGCATGATCTCGCAGACACCAGGGCGAACCTCGGGGAATACGATCTCTGCTATCACTTTACCATTTTCATCTTCTGCGTAAATCCGTCCGGGTTCCTCATGGAACAACATATCTGCTGACATTTCGTCACCATTCCTTTCTCAATCTCGTGGAGGTATGAAAAAAGGCATCGCCGAAGCGGTGCCTTTTATTGTTAGATTGCTTTTGGCAATCAGATCATGTTCTTGACATAGGAGTCGTAGAGGCTCTTGAGCTCTTCGACTTTGTCGTACATCTCGACCTGAAGGCCGGATGCGGTTGCGTAGTCGCCTTCGTTGAGGGCGTTGATGAGGAGCGTGAAGAGGGACTTCTCGTCGATGCTGTCCTTGGCGAGGTAGCTGCGGATGCCGTTGATCTTGTTCCAGTTGTAGGAATCGAGGTCGGTGACGAAGTCGGCCTTGGCTTCCTTGGCGGCGCGGACGATGTCGCGGTTCTCCGGAATGATGCGGGCGATGAGCTCCGTCTTCCAACGGGTCAGGGCACCGGCGCGGAAGGCCTCGATAATCTGGTCGCGCAGGGCGCCGCCAGCCGTGATGACGGCGAGCTTAGCCGGGTAGTTCTCGAAGTTCTGCATGTTCTCCCAGACCGTAGCCGGCGGAGCACCGAAGAGGCGCGTGCGCTCTTCTTCCGTGTAGTCTTCGAAGACATCGTCTTCGCTGCGGTAGGCGCGGTCTTTCTCGAGGTAGAAGCCCTCTTCGCCGGCATCCTTGGAAATCTCGGCGAGGCACTCTGCCGTCGTGTGCGTGGCGCAGGCCTTGACGCCGTCGAGGCAAGCCGAGTAGATGGCTGCGAGGACGAGGTACGTGTTCGTGTACGGGTTGCAGGCGCGCAGCTCGAAGCGCGTTGCATACGGGTTGCTGAGGTCGCGGATCAGGCCGGCGAGGATCGTGCGGTTACGCGACGGAATCTCCGGCGTATGGCCGAGGGACGTGACGACGCAGACCGGAGCCTCGAAGCCCGGTTTGAGGCGGTTGAGGGAGTCGTTCGTAGCGGAGACGAACGGGTTGATGACCTCGTAGTTCTTGAGCAGGCCCATGAGGGAGCCGTAGCCGATGGCGCTCATGAAGTCTTTCTTCTGGTCGTCAGCCGTGAAGAGGTTGTGGAGCTTGCCGTCTTTCGTGATGGCAGCCATGCCGATGTGCGTGTGCTCGCCGTTGCCAGCCAGGCCGATCATCGGCTTTGCCTTGAAGTTGACTTCGAGGCCCATGCCGCGGAAGACTTCACGGACGATCGTGCGGACGAAGAGCTCGTTGTCGGCAGCCTGCAGGGCATCGGCGAAGCGCCAGTCGATCTCGAGCTGCTCGCAGACGTGCGTCATGCGGCCGCTCTCGTCGATCTGTGCTTTGAGACCGCCGACTTCCTTGTGGCCCATCTCGACTTTGAAGCCGTATTTGTCGAGCACGAGCAGGCACTGCTCCATGGCCGTGCGGACGATGCCGTGCGTGCGCTCCCAGTACTGCTCTTGCAGGACCTGCGAAGCGGACATCTCTTCGATGGCAGCATCTTCAAGCGGCGTCTTGACCCAGAACTCGAGCTCCGTAGCGGAGGTGAACTGGATGTCCGTGACATCCGTGCCGTTGACGCTCTCGATGCCGGAGATCTGCGGATGTGCCTTAAAGAGGGCCAGCAGCTCTTTCTTGACGTAAGCGAGCGTGTCAGCGAGGACGGCACGCGAATCGACGCGCTTGCCCTCATGGATCAGGAAGGACGGGATGCGCAGCGTGCCGATCGGCTTGCCCGTCTCCTCGTCGTAGTTCTCCATGTTGTAATCGACGAACCAGTTGACGGAAGGATCGACCGGCATATCGACTTTTGCGTTGTTCAGGGTGGCAATGCCCGTCAGCACGACGGAGGAACCATCTGTCTGGACAGCCGTGCCAGCATAGAACTCATCGATATCCTTGAGGAAGATGCGCATCGGGATCTTCTCATCCGTATCGTTGCCAGCCATGTCGATGCCGACCAGCGAAACGAACTTGATCTCGGGATGTGCTTTGAGCGTGTTCAGGATTTCTTCTTTTTCGGAGTTTGCAGGAATCACATAAAGTAACTCGTCCATGTTTATACCACCCTTTTAAAAATTGAGCAACAAAAAAGCCATGCAGAAAAAACATCCGGATCATACGAATCGGAAGTATCACCTCTGCATGGCGCCATTGCCATATGACTATTCGTCTCGTACAAGCGCACTCGCTTGAACGACTCTTATGTTATCATAGTCTTTTTCATTTGTAAAGGGGCTCATCGTGTATACATGCTGCTTTCTCTGTTCATCTCGCGCAGCAGGCGCGCGGACGCTGAGGAAGCATAGGCGTTGGGGCCCGTCCCGTAGACGCTCTGGAATGCCTTCTCGCCATCGCCGTCGGCGAGGTTTGCGGCGCGCATCCACTTGGTGAAGCTGCCCCAGCCGCGGCGCGCGAAGAGGTCGTCGGCGGCGAGCTCGGCGACGATAGAGCACGATTCATCGCCGAAGGAAGTGCAGGCCTGCTCGTAGGCCTGCGGCGTGGTCAGGCTGGCGGCATCGGGGAAGCTGCCCTTCTCCTGCAGCACGCTGTACCAGGTGCGGCGGTAGTCGGCGAGACTGCCGAGCCCCTCTTCTTCGAGGCGCAGGGTGCCGATAAGGTAGGCTGCGCCTCGCGCGAGCCAGGCGACTTCCTTCTCGGTGCCGCCCATGGCCTGCGCTTCCATGACGCGCGTGAGCATGACGCCCATGCTGAAGATCTGCTGGCGCTCGGAGTCGAGTGCCGCCGTGTCGAGGAAGAGCGTGCTGCCATTCTCGAGCCAGAGGCTCTCGCCGACCGTCTTCTTCGCCTCGGCGGGCGTCATGTCGGAGTAGTCGCTAACGGCCCGCGCGAGGTCGTCCTTGCCATTCGCGAGCACGAGCGTGTAGCTGCCGTGCAGCGTCTGGCCGAAGCGGCGCGCGAGCAGCTGCTGGACGGCGCTGGCCTGCGCGGCGTAGAAGTCGGCCTGCCCCTCGGTGATGCCCTCGCGCGCATCGATCTGGATGGCAGCGGGCTGGCTCTTTTGCCTCTGCCACCACGCGGAGAACTCCTGCAGGAACTCGTCGAGCGTCAGGCCGAAGGTCTGCGCGAAAGCATCCTCCCCCGTCGCTCCCTCGCCGAGCGCTTCAAAGTAAGCGGCGAGCTTCTGGCCGCGCTGCGCCTCGGGGAAGCGCGCGAGCAGGCGCACCGTCATCATGTCAGCCATGGCGTAGGCGTGGTACTCCTTGGCCATGATGGCCTTGCGCTCCTCGAACTCGAGGTGGATGAGCTGGTCGGGTCTTGCCGGATGCGGCGCGCCCAAGAGGTCGTCGAGCACGCCCTGCTGCCAGCGCGCGAGCGTGCGGGCGCCGAGCTTCTCGGCCATCATGGCGCCGACGTAGTCGGCAGAGCCCTCCTCGAGCCAGAACAAGGCCGTCTTGTCGGTGTCGCGCCCGTGGCTCATCTCGTACTGGAGCTGATGGAAGAGCTCGTGCGCCGTCGTCGCATAGCGGTCGCTGTGGCCGTCCATGACGCCGGCCTTTGCGTTGACGGCTGTGACGTGCAGGCTGCCGCCCGACCAGCCGCCCGAGATGGCGGCCACCTGCCCGGCCTCCTCATCAGAGAGCGAGAACTCCTCCCGCAGGATGCGGCGATAGTCCGCATCGGAGGCGGCCACGTAGACGCGGACGGAGTGGCGGCGCGTGACGCCGAGCTTTTCCTGCGTCAGGCCATCGAAGGCCGCGGCGGCCTTCTGGACATCGGCGAGCGCCGCGCCGCTGCCCTCGACGTGAATGGCGCCGTCGTCGTGCTCAAAATGGCTCAGGAGGTCGTCGGCGAGCCGCTGGGCCTGCGGCAGAAGGTCCGGCGCATGGTAGCCCGCCCAGCCCGCGCCCAAGAGCAGGGCAAGAAGCACGAGGGCAAAGAATTTCTTCACGGTCGTCGCCTCACTTCCGCTGCCAGCGACAGGCCGCGCGCTCAAAGACGTCGATGAGGCCGAAGAGCAAGAGCCCCATGGCGCTGAGCACGAGGATGCCCGCGTACATCTCGAGGTAGTTGACGCGCAGCCAGGCGTCCATGATGTAGTAGCCCATGCCGTACTGCGTGCCGAACGTCTCGGTGAAGAACAGCACGGAGACGGCCGTCGCCATCGCGACGCGCACGGCTGTGATGAACTTCGGCAAGGATGCGGGCAGGATGACAAAGCGGAAGACCTGCGCGAACGACGCGCCGAGTGAGTAGAGCGGCGCGTACCGCTCCTCCGGCAGGGTGCGGATGGCGTCGCGCACGGCCACGATGACCTGGAAGACGATGATCAGGAAGATCATGAGGATCTTCGAGAGCTCGCCGACGCCGGCGAGCAGCATGAGGATCGGCAAGAGCGCGATCTTCGGGACGGGGTACGTCAGGTAGACGACGGGCGAGAGATAGCGGTCGGCCCGCCGGAAGTAGCCCATGAGGACGCCGAGCGGATAGCCGACGCAGACGGCAAGGCCGAGGCCCGCCGCGATGCGCCAGAGGCTCCAGGCCGCATGTGCGAAGATGTCACGCGAGAAGACGTGCGCGAGCCGCACGAGCACCTTGTCGGGCGTCGGCACGATGGGCAGAGCGAGCAGCAGCGCGATGGCCCACCAGAGCGCGAGCAGGAAGACGGCGGCGGCTGCGTAAGAGAGCAGCGTGTGTTGGATGCCCTTCATCGCCTCTCCTCCTCTCTTTGCTCATCGCTTTCATCTTGCACGCGCAAGGTCCGTATCTCCTCGCGCAGTGTACGGCTCATCTCGAAGAACGCCTGGCTGCTGCGCCGCTCGCGGGAGCCGCTGAGCGGGTTGTCGAAGACGCGTGCGATGCGGCCGGGATTAGCGGCCATCAGCACGATTTTCTGGCCGAGGTAGAGCGCCTCCTCAACGTAGTGCGTGACGAGCAGCGTCGTCGTGTGCTGCTCGTGCCAGAGCCCGAGGAAGACGTCCTGCATCTCCTCGCGCGTGATGGCGTCGAGCGCCGAGAACGGCTCGTCCATCAGCAGGATGTCCGGCTGCAGCAGGAAGGCGCGCGCAAGGCTCACGCGCTGCTGCTGGCCGCCGCTTAATTCATGCGGGTAGCGGTCTGCGAGACCTCGGATGTGCAGGGCCTCCATGAAGTGCAGCAGCCTTGCCTCATCCTCGGCCCTGCCCTTGTGCCAGGTGTGGCGGATGCGGCAGCCGAGTACGATGTTCTCGCGCACCGTCTGCCACGGCAGCAAGCCGTAGTTCTGCGGCATGAAGCCGATGCACGATTTCTTCGGGTCAGCCTTCTCCCCCGCGATCGTCACGCAGCCGCTGGTTGGCTGCACGAGGCCTGCCACCGCTTTTAAGAGCGTCGACTTGCCGCAGCCGGAAGGGCCGATGATAGCACAAACCGTTCCTCGCGGAACGGTCAGGCTGACATCGGCGACGGCAGCTGCATCTGCGCGGCCTGCGGTCCGGTAGCGGACCGTCAGGTGCTGGAAGGCTATCGTGTCCATCATGTCAGTATTCATCTTCAATTCATTCGTCCTTCAATTCATTCGCCGAGCAGATTGATGACGAGGTCATCATACCCGTACGTCTCCTTTACCAGATCTTTGGCGTTGAGCCACTTGATGCAATCCGTCACATCCTGCTCCTTCGGCAGGGCTGCCTTGTGGTAAGTCGGCAGCTTCAGCGCCTCCTTGGCGGCGGCGGGGAAGCCGGCCTTCTCGATGACGAAGTCGATGTAGTCCTCGCGCGGGGCCGTGTTGAGGTAGTCGACGGCGCGGTTGTAGGCGCGGTACATCGCCTGGATCTCTTTCGTCTTATCCTTAGCGGCCTTGTCCGTGAAGAGGATGATGCCCGGATTGATGCCGAGGTCATCTGAGCTCTTGATGAGGTGCGCGCCATTATGGATGGCGATGCTGGCCATCGGCTCCGGCAGCGTCGCTGCAGCGAGCTTGCCGTTCTGCAGCATCTCAAGGCGCGTCGGGATCTGCGGGATGATGACCTTGTTGATATCCTCACCCTTGAGACCGTCCTTCGCGAGGATCTCATCCGTCACGTACTCGATGATCGTGTTGCGCGAGACGCTGACGTCCTTGCCCTGCAGTCCCTTGACATCCGCAGCACCTTCCGTCTTGCCCGCGACGAGCTTGTAGCTGCCGTCCGTCGCCGAGGTGACCTTGACATCAAAGCCGCCATCCTTCGCAAAAGCTGCGGCGAGCATATCGGAGACCGCACCGTCGAGGTTGCCGCTCTGCAGCGCCGAGTCGCGATCCATCGCGCTCTTGAACTGCTTGAGGTCGACCTCGAGCCCTTCATCCGCGAAATAGCCCTTCTCCTCTGCAATCAGGAACGGCAGGGAGTCGGTATCCGGCATCAGGCCGATGGAGAGTTTCTGCATCTTGCCCGAGCTCGAGCTCTCCGAGGAGCTGCCTCCGCAGCCCGCGACCGAGAGCATGGCGACAGCTGCCAGACCGAGGCAGCACAATTTTTTCCAGAACTTCATCTTCTACTTCACCTTTCCCCTTATATCTATAGCACTGCATCGCATGTCGGTCAGCCTGTCGCCTGTCATTGGAACAGCAGGTTGCCGAGCATCGTGGCGCCCTCCTTGGCATAGGAGAGCACGGTGTCGATCGTGTCTTTGTTCTCTTCGTACGTGCTCGCCGCCTTGTCCTTGACCTTGCCGGCCTCATTCTTCATGGCCTGCACATCGTCGAGCTTCTGCTGGACGTCGTCGAGCATCGACTGGGCATCGTTGATGGACTGCTGCACGCTGGCGGCCGATGCGGCGGCATCAGCGCCCTGCTGGCGATTCGCCTCGGCGGCCTGCTGCTTCTTCTCCGACTGGCCCGTCACCTTGTCGAGAATCTTCTGGAGGCCCGACTCCCCATCGGCGCTCTCCTGCATGGCCTGGCTGCGCCCCTCGATGCGGCCCTGCTGGCGCTCGAGGTCGCGCTGCTGCTCCTCGAGTGCCTTCTTCTTGGCCTCGAGGTCGCGGCGCTGCTTCTGCAGGTCGCTCTCCTGTGCGTCGAGCTTCTGGGCGCGCTCCTGCATCTGCTGTTCCTGATGCTGGCGCTCGTTGTTCTGCAGGTCCGCCTGGTCCTGGCGGTAGCCCGCCAGCGCAAAGCCGATAAAGACCGCGATGAGGAAGCCAACACCTAGGAGCAAGGCCTTCTTGTGGCGCAGGAGCCAGCTCTGCTGCTTCTTGCGCGCCTCCGCCTGCTGCTTGGCCCGCTGCTGCAGGGCCTTGTCCGGCGTCAGCTCGCGCACATCGCTTATGGGCGTCTCTTCTGCGGCCTGCGGGAAGGGCTGCTTTATCGGCGCCTCCTCTTTCTTGCCTTGCAGGTCATCCGGCAGCGGCGGCAGCTCCTGCGTGTTGTCGAGGCGCGCCGTCTTATCGAGAGCAGACTGCGCGTCCGTTCTGCCTTTTATCGCCTTCGCATCGCTTGCAGCATCTGCAGCTTGTGCCTCTTTTGCAGCATCTGCCTGCGCCGGAGATGCCGGAATTGCTTCAGTTGCTTCTGTTGCTGCTGTGCGCGTTTCGTCACTCATTGCCTTCCGACGCCTCGTTCTTCTTGTCTTTCTTCTCTTTTGCCTCTTCCAGCTCGATCATCGCGGCGTGCTCCTTCTGCATCGTCTCGCAGAGGCGGCGCAGTGTCCAGAGCGTGTTGAAAGGCGTGACGACCGACTTGTAGTGGACAGGTGGCACGCCCGCATCCTTGAGCGCCTTGAGCACGGCGTCGAGGCGCTTATTGCGGATGTGCTGCAGGACCATGACCTCGTGCGGGAAGACGAACGGGTCGTCCTCGTAGTCCTCGGGATTCGCCGCGCGGAACCCCTTGAGGCCCAGCAGGTAGCCGATCTTCTCGCGCCATGCCTCCTCTGGCAGCACCTTCGTGTGGATGCCGAGGCGGTGCAGCGTCTTCTGCGCCAGGGCGAGCTTCTCGTCATCGCGGAATTGGTAGAACAGGACCAGTTCTTCTCGTTTCATTTGTATATATCCTTTCCATCAATCATCCAACTATCACCGGTCAATGGGAGAGGCCGCGCATCAGGAGATACGTGATCAGCTCATCCATCGTGACTTCTTCTTCCTGCATGCGCGCTTCAAGCTGCTTGCGCAGGGTCTTCGGCAGGCGCACGGCAAACGTGCCTTCTGGCAGCGCAGTTGCCTTTGCCTTGTGCTCCGGCTTGGCGGCAGGAGCTGCCGACGGTGCCGCAGCTGCATGATTGACATGGGATGCCTGCTCGGGCTTCTCTGCCGCAGCAGCCTGCGGTGCAGCTTTGCTCTTGGCATTCTTGGCCGCCGCGTTTGCCGCAGCCTGCTCGTCGTTCGCTGTCTTGGCCGCCTTCACCGTCTTCGCGGCTTTCGCGGTCTTCGCAGCTTTCGTGGCTTTGGCCGCCTTTGCCTGCTTCTCGGCCTTCACCGGCTTCTCCTTCTCATTCTTTTCGGCTTTATTTGCCTTGGCCTTCTTGGACTTCACGTCTTTCTTCGGCTCGGCTTTCTTATTCGCTTTCGGCTCGGCCTTCTCGAGCGCTTCTTCGGCCGTCTCGGCATTCTTGCGCGTGTGTTTCTTTCTCACGGTCTCTTTCTCCTCCGCTGGGTAAACGATGAATTCGTCGTAGGCATTGCGCAGGGTCTCACTCGCCTGCTTCGTGCCGACACCGATGATGTAGGACTTCTCCTTCGAGTTGAGCATCTGCGCGATGCGCACGAAGTCCGAATCCGTCGTGATGATGAAGTAGCGGCGCACGCCCTCCTCATAGAGCAGTTTCGCCGAATCGTAGAGGGCCGAGTCCAGGGAGTTCTTGCCGAGGAAGGTCCTGCTGATCTGGCGGAACGTAAAACCCGGGCGGCGCAGGAGCTTCTCCCAGCGCTTCTGCTCTGGGCGCTCCTCCCAGTCCGAGATCACGATTGTGCGGCACGGCTGGAAGCGCCGCGCCTTGCCGAGCGTGTAGTTGAGCATCTCAAACGGCGCGTTCTCGATGTCGTAGAGGATGCCGACCGTCGTATTGCTGGATTCGAGTGTCATTCCGCCGCCTCCTTCCGAATCGCTTTCTCGATGATGCCGCCGCCGACGACCGTGTCGCCCGCGTAGAAGACGACCGACTGGCCCGGCGTCACCGCGCGCTGCGGCTCCGCAAAATGCACGTGGACCTTGCCGTCCGCGAGCGGCTCGACATGCGCGCGGCCCTCGCGGCGGCCGTAGCGGACCTTTGCCGTGACCTCGATGGGCGCCTCGAGTGCATCGATGGCAATCCAGTTGAGGTCGCCCGCGATAAGGCCGTCCGAGAAGACATCCTCCGCCCCGCCGACGACGATGCGGTTATGGGCCATGTCGAGGTCCACGACGTAGAGCGGCTCCGGATGCGCGATGCCGAGGCCCTTGCGCTGGCCGATCGTGTAGAGCGGCACGCCCTCGTGATGGCCGAGCACATGTCCTGCTGTGTCGACGATATCGCCCGGATGCAGGCAGGCGGGATTCTTCGCGCGCAGATAGGCCTTATAGTCATCGTGCGGCACGAAGCAGATCTCCTGGCTGTCCGGCTTGTGGGCGACAGGCAGCTTGTAGCGCTCCGCCATCTCGCGCGTCTCCACCTTCGTGTAGTCGCCGAGCGGCATCAGGAAGTGCGCGAGCGACTGCTGGTTGAGGTGGTAGAGCGCATACGACTGGTCCTTGTGGGTGTCGATGCCCTTCTTGAGCACATAGCGGCCCGACTCGTCCTGCGCGATGCGCGCATAGTGGCCCGTCGCGACGTAATCCGCGCCGAGTTCCAGGGCCTTCTGCAGGAGCCCCTCGAACTTGACGTAGCGGTTGCAGGCGATGCAGGGATTCGGCGTCCAGCCCTTCGCGTAGTCCGCGAGGAAATAGTCGATGACTTTTTCCTGGAACATCTCCTTGAAGTTCATGGTGTAATGCGGGATGCCGATGATCTCCGCCACGCGGCGCGCATCGTCGACACTGCTGAGGCTGCAGCAGCCGCGGTCGTTCTCGTCAAAATCACGGCTCTCCTCCGACAGGCGCATCGTCACCCCGATGGCCTCATAGCCCTGCTCCTTGAGCAGCGCCGCCGTAAGCGAGCTGTCCACGCCGCCGCTCATCGCGACGACTACTTTCTTTTTTATCATTCCGTTATCGTATCCTTTCTTGCTTCACGTATCTATATATCGGCCAGGCCGATTTTCGTTGATTTCGTTCTATGAAAAAGACAGCCCGATGACTGCCCGTACTTCTTAGTATACCATATCCGCGGGAAAAGCCCAAACAATTGGACGCGAGACGAGTGTTCTGCTAGACTAAAAGAGAGGGGATTCGCACCATCGATTCGTGGAGACTCGATGCTATCAGCAATGACCTAGCGCACATCGCAACGACGGGTGGGGACCATTCCGGTTTCGTCACTCCGCTAAATGGGCCGTATGTCACGCCTCTCATCCCAGCACATTCGCCGCCTACCGCGGCGTTTTAACATCCTCACCTTACACCACAGTGCGAGACGGCCCATCCCGTTGGGCAATCGCTCCGTTCCTGCAAGCGGAATGGTCCCCACCCTGCGCCGAAAGAAAGCTCGGAGCAGTCTCCGATGCTGGGCCTGACTAGGAGCGGGGGATATGTTGCGCCTGCAGGAGCGCAGTGACCGCCCGCAGGGCTGGACCCCAAGGAAAGCTGGGCAAGACTGCTCCATGTGAGAACGCCGTGGCAGGCGGCGAAGCAGCTCAGCACATCAAACATCACATGGGGTCCATTTCAACGGAGCGACGAAGCCGGAACATATCCCCCGATCCCCTTGCGGCACGGACCGTATTTCATCGAATCTGTCGCGGTACAATCCAGTACGGAGTGACGAAACCGGAAAGGCCCCCTCCCTGCCCTTCATACTTTGTACCTAGTTTAGCTTCAGAAAGGAGCCCTCTCCATGCATGTCGTTGGCGTCATCGCCGAATACAATCCGTTTCATCAGGGCCACGCCTACCAGCTCCGGGCTATCCGCGAGCGCTTTCATGACGATGTGGCCATCGTCGCGGTGATGAGCGGCAGCTTCACGCAGCGCGGGGAGGCGGCCGTTCTCGACAAGTGGCGGCGCGCGGATCTGGCGGTGCGCGGCGGCTGCCAGCTTGTCTTGGAACTGCCCTTTCTCTTTGCCTGCCGCAGTGCGCAGGACTTCGCGCGCGGCGGCGTGCGCCTGCTGCAGGGGCTCGGCTGCGTCGACACGCTCGCTTTCGGCGCGGAGAGTCCGGACCTCGCACCGCTCATGGAGGCCGCCCGCGTCATCGACGCACCGGAGACGCAGGCGGCGCTCCACGAGGCGCTGCGCGCGGGCGCTTCGTATGCCAAGGCCCTGACCGCTATCCTGCAAACGGAGAGCGGCCTTGCATCAGACCTGCTGCGCCAGCCCAACAACATCCTCGCCATCGAGTACCTGCGCGCGCTCCGCGGCTATGCACAGGGCATCGAGCCGCTGCTCATTGCGCGGCGCGGTGCTGGCTATCACGAAGCCTCGCTCGGCCCCTTGGCGAGCGCTTCGGCCATCCGCGGGGAGCTCGCGAAAGCGCAGCCCGACTTTGCCTCGCTCAGGGACTCCCTGCCCGAGGCGACGTACGCTGCCATTCGCGCGGCTTTTCCCGCAGAGATTGCCTCGACCGAGCGCCTCTTCCGCCCGCTGCTCGCGCGGCTGCTGACGATGCAGGGCCGCGAGCTTGAAGCCATCTTCGGCCTGCAGGAAGGCCTCGCGAACCGGCTGCTCGCCAAGAGCCGGCAGAGCCGGACGCTGCAGGAGCTCATCGCGGGGATGGTCACGAGCCGCTACCCCGCGAGCCGCATCAGCCGCATCGTCCCGCACCTGCTGCTCGGCACAGGTGAACGCACCGCCCGCGAGGCCCCAGAGACTGGCCCCCTCTACGCGCGCGTGCTCGCCTTTGACGAAGTGGGCCGCGAACTGCTGCACGCAGTCAAGGAGCGCAGTACACTGCCCCTCATCACCAAGGTCAGCGTCGCGCTGAACTCCCGCGAGCGCCTTGAAGGCGACCTGACGCCATTGCAGGCGATGCTCGCCCTCGACACGCGCGCCACCGAGCTGCGCGCCCTCGCGCTGCCCGACCATGCGCCGCTCGCGGCCCTGCATCAGACCGACTTCATCACGTCCCCGCATTTCATCAGGAGCGCGCATCACGCCTGATTCTCAGTTTACAGGTTTACAACCGCATCGATGCAGAGTATAATGGAGAGACCATCTCGCAACGTCAACATGCTTTCCGCATGTCTTTTTATCAGGAGGAGATTTTATGTCTGAATACCCGAACCTGCACAAGCTGCTGATCTGCCGCAGCCTTCTCGATGACCCGGCCGTCCAGTCGCTGATGGATGTGCTCGACGGCGACAAGCGCCAGATTGGCCCGTGCGCCGCGAAGATCATCGAGACCGCCGAGGACGTCGGGCTGCACGGCAACCTGCTGCGCAGCTACCTCATCTACCTGCTCGTCCACGACCCCAACCTCGCTGCCCAGACCATCGAGATGCACGACAGCCCCGTCGGCGCGAGCCTCAAGCAGGCTTTCCTGCACGACCTCACGCTGCTCCTGCCCTTCCTGACCGAGCCCGCGAGCCTCTACCTCGACCTGCCGCTGCTCGACGATTACAAGCCGACCATGCCGCTCCAGACCGAAGCATCCGACGCACTTGAGAACCTGCTCAAGAATGCCAGCACCGCCGAGAACTTCGCCACGGCCCTGCTGCGCTACTACCAGAGCTTCGGCTACGGCGACATCGCCTCCTTCAAGGCCTTCCGCTGGGATGCCAAGCTCCAGCGCCTCATCGGCATCCGCCACTTCGAGGCCATGGAGATGGATGACATCATCGGCTACGCCCACCAGAAAGAGCAGCTGATCGACAACACCGAGGCCTTCGTCCAGCGCAAGCCCGCCAACAACGTCCTGCTCGTCGGCGCGCGCGGCACCGGTAAGTCCTCCGCCGTCAAGGCCCTCGCCAACGTCTACTACAGCCGCGGTCTGCGCATCCTGCAGCTCACCAAGCCGCAGCTCAGCCACCTGCCCGACATCATGGACGCCCTGCGCTACTTCGCCAGCAAGCGCTTCATCATCTTCCTCGACGACCTCTCCTTCGAGGAGTCCGACGCCGAGTACAAGTACCTCAAGTCCGCCATCGAAGGCGGCGTCGAATCGCGCCCCGAGAACGTCCTCATCTACGCCACCTCCAACCGCCGCCACCTCATCCGCGAGAGCTGGCGCGACCGCAGCGAGAGCCAGGACGACGTCTACCGCGACGACAGCATGAACGAGACCATCTCCCTCTCCGACCGCTTCGGCCTGATCATCCAGTACTACGCCCCCGACCAGAAAGAATACCTCGCCATCATCGACCACAGACTGCGCAAAGCTGGCATCCATCTCACGCCAGAAGAACTGCGCATCGCCGGCGTGCGCTGGGAAATGACCCACAGCGGCCGCAGCGGCCGTACCGCCCAGCAATTCGTCGCCCACTATCTCGGCCAGCTCGATGACCATGACGAATAATGAGTGAGAATACGCACGATGATTCGGTTTACATCGTGGAAGGGCCGGGGACATGTATTTCGGCTTCGGTCTTCCGCTGAATGAGCCCTATGATACGATCAGCAAGGATGTCACCTCGCCGCCTGCCGCGGCGTCCTGACATCTTTTTTCTATGCCTATACTGAGCGAGGGCTCAGCCCTTTGGGCTATCGCTCCAGCCCTGCAGGCGAAATACATGTCCCCGGCCTAGTTCATACCTGCCTGAAGGCATCCCCTTCACTCTATACCCTTAAAGTATACGGCAGCTCCCTTCCCCTACCCACCATTTTTCTCTGTATCTCAGGGCGGGGGAATGCCCTTCGCCTGCAGAAGCGGAGTGATTGCCGCTAGGCTGGGGCTCAAGTACAACCGGGCAAAAGAAAGCAATGAAAAAACGCCGCGGCAGGCGGCGAAGCGACTTAGCATCGCGACTGCACATGAGCCCCATTTAACGGAGCGCCGAAGCCGAAGGGTGTTCCCCCGCCCCTTCCACGATGTTTTCAGACTGTACTCGCATGGGCCCCATTCAGCCGAACGCCGAAGCCGAAGGGTATCCCCACGCCCCCTCCACGCTGAAAAAAGGACTGCACATCTATTATTGCAACCGATGCGCAGCCCTTTTATATATCTCTATGTGATTCTCAGCAGTAAATCGCCACTGCCCGCGGCACGGTCTCGATCGTCAGCGGCAGCATCGGCCCGCACTCTCCGTCGATGTCGCTCTCGACGGGTATCCCCGACTCAATGTGGAAGTGCTTCGCCTGCACGTGCAGCACGTCCTCGCGCTCCGACACGGGCTTGCCCGCGATGAGGTCCGCCGTGATGCTCATGAGCTTCGGGATGCTGCACTTGCCGATTGACAGCAGGTCGAGCTTGCCGTCGTCGACCGCCACCCCATTCGCCACGTTCTTCATGCTGCCCACGACCGGGCTGTTGATGATGACGAACAGGAACGTCTCGAGCTCGTAATGCGCGCCGTCCGCCTCGATCTTGAGCGGGAAATAGCGGAACTTCGGCAGCTCTCCGATGCCCTTGAGATAGTAGGCCATCTTGCCGAGCGAGTTCTTGATGCGCGCATTGACCTCGTGCGCGATGCAGGCCATCGCGCCGCCGCTCGCGACATTGATAAAATACGTGCCGTCCATGAGGCCGAGATCCACACGGCGCGTGCGGCCCGCGGCAATCGTGTCGAGATACGCCTCGAGGTCCGTGTTGACGCCGAGGTACGTCGCAAAGTCGTTCGACGTGCCGCTGCCGATGATGCCGAGCGGCAGGTCGAGGTTGCCCTTCATCATGAGGTTGACGATCTCGTGGACCGTGCCGTCGCCGCCCGCGACGAGCAGGCCGTCGGGATTCACCTCGCGCACGAATGGGATAAAGGCCTCATTGCCCTCCCGGCGCGTGCGGTAGAAGACGACGAGGATGCCGCGGCGCTGGAACGCCTCGACGATCCAGTCGAGCTTGTTCTTGAAGGCAGCATGCCCCGAAACAGGATTGTAGAAGAGCACGAGCTTCTTCAAAGTATGTTCCCCCTATTTTATACCATATCACATATTACGATTTGAACACGCCGATGCGGCGCAGGATGCGGATGCCGATGCGGCCGATCATCGGCATCCGTGCGAGATCGTCCTCGAGCAGGCCGCCGACGAGCAGCATGGTGGCGATGTAGACGAAGCAGCCGAAGAAGACTGCGCCGAACGTCGAGATGGCGCCGATGTTCCACCAGGCCATCGTCCAGTCATAGAAGAAGTAGACCGCGACCGCCATGACCGCCGCAGCAAACAGCGTTTTGAGGAGCTGCGGGATCTCCATGCGGTAGCCGATGAACTTGTAGATGAAGAACAGGTTGATGATGGCCGCGACGCCCATGTCCGCCGCCGTCGCCCAGGCCGCACCCATGATGCCGAGCCACGGCAGTGCCGTGAGTTCCCAGTTCAGGATGACCTTGGCCGCCGCCGCGAGGATCATGTTGACCATCGGGATGGTCGGATGACCGAGGCCCTGCAGGATGCCCGTCGAGACCTGATGCAGGCCGAGCAGCACGATGCTGAAAGCCGAGATCATGACCGCAGGGCCAGCGCCCGGCGCATTGTAAATGAGTGACGAGATCGGCGTCGCGAGCACGAAGACGATGACGAAGGCTGGGAAGCAGACGAAGTTCGAGATGCGCACCGAGGCCGCCGTCTGGTTGTAGACGCGCTTCATATCGCGCAGTGCCCGCGCCTCCGAAATGGCCGGCACGATGCTCATGGCCATCGAGGCCGTGATGATGCACGAGAGGTTGACGAGCGGCACCGCCATGCCCGTCAGGTAGCCGAAGAGCTCCGTCGCCTCATTGACGCTGTAGCCCGCGACTTCGAGGCGCTGCGGCACGATCATGAGGTCGAGGTTCGAGACGACCGGCAGCATGATGCTCGCCGCCGAGACCGGCAGCGACAGCATAAAGATGCGGCGCATGATCTTGAGCACCGGCTCGTGCTCCGTGCCCGGCAGCGGCTTGATGTCATGGCCGTAGTCGCGCTCGATGTCGCGGTCGAGCTTCCAATGGTAGTAGACGAGCACGATGAGGCCCGTGACCGCACCGGCAAGCGCGCCGAGCGAGGCACCGGCCGACGCGTACTCGAGGCCCCAGGGCAGGAAGAGCTGCGCGAGGAGGATCATCGTGATGACGCGGAAGATCTGCTCCACGATCTGCGAGACGGCCGTCGGCGTCATGCGCTGCCAGCCCTGCAGATAGCCGCGCGAGGCTGCGAGCAACGTGACGAAGAAGACCGTCGGCGCGAGCACGACCATCGAGAGGTACGCGCGCGCATCGCGGATGAAATGCCACTCGATGAGCCAGTCCGCCGCGAAGTACGTCAGCACCGAGAACAGAAGGCCCGTGACGAGCATGAGCCCCATCGAGATGCGAAAGACGCGCTTCGCGCCGTAGATGTCCTTGAGCGCCACGCGCTCTGCCGTGATGATGGAGATGGCCACCGGCACGCCGGCCTGCGAGACCGTCATCGCGAAGAAATAGATTGGGAAGGCCATCTGGTAGAGGCCGATACCTTCACCGCCGAGGATACGCGACACGAAGATCCAGTTGAGGGAGCCGATTACCTTGACGACAAAGCCGGCAATCGTCAGGATGAACGTGCCCTTGAGGAAAGACTCTCCCTTGCTGGACTTCTTGCCCTCGTCCGGGGACTTGTTGGAGCCTTGGGCTTCTTGAGGCTGCTGTGCCGCCTGCACATTTGCCTCTACATCTTGCTTGCTAATGGAAAACACCGCCTACGTGCATAGAATTTGCTGGAACTAAGAATTTCGGGAAAGAAGAAAGGCAGGTTCCCCCGCCTCTCGCAAATTGCAAAAATACCAGTATACCGCTATAATGGTACTCAACATTGAGATTATATCATTATTGGGCGAATCAATCCAGTAATTTCTTGACAAATATACGAAGACAGGAAGGAAGTCAGCATGGACATCAATCTCATGGGCTTCGACGTCAGCGCAGCCCGCCAGAAACCCGAAACCATCCGCCACAAAGAAGAGTCGTGCCCGTTCTGCGACCGCGAGCACCTGACCGGCGTCATCGAGACCGAGGGAGATATGGTCTTCCTGCGCAACAAATACAACGTCATCGAGGGCGCCGACCAGTTCGTGCTCATCGAGGGACGCATCTGCCATAGCGACATGCCCTCCTACACGAAGGAGCACATGCACGCACTCATCCGCTTCGGCCTGCGCATGTGGCAGCGGCTCAAGGAGAGCGGCCGCTACGAGGCCGTGCTCTTCTTCAAGAACTACGGCCCGCTCTCCGGCGGCACCATCCGCCACCCGCACATGCAGCTCATCGGCCTGCCGCACGTCAAGAAGGAGCTGCTCTGCCGCCCCGAGGAGTTCGAGGGCCCCGTCATCCACGAGAGAGACGGCGTCACGCTCAACGTCTCCAACGTGCCGCGCATCGGCTTCTGGGAATTCAACATCCTGCCGCCTGAGGACCTGACGCCAGCCGCCATCGATGCGACGGCCGACTTCATCCAGATCATCGTCGACTTCCTCACGCACCACTTCGGCAGCCAGACGCAGAGCTACAACATCTTCTTCTACGACCTAGGCGGCCACATCGCCGTCAAGCTGCTGCCACGCTTCGCCACGCCGCCAATCTACGTCGGCTACGGCATCCACTTCCGCCCGAGCGGCCTCGAGGAAGCCATCCGCGCCATACAGAGCCGCTACTTCTCCGCTTAGGCGCATTGAGCCTCCTACTGCCCTCCTAGACGCATATTGCACGAAAAAAGCTGCCGCTTTCTGCGACAGCTTTTTGTTTGCCTTTCTTATGCTTCCTTGCGGTCGAACGGCACGTGGTTGAGGATGAGGTCCGGGTTGTTGTCCATGATCCAGCCGAGCGCCCACTCGTTGCTGACGAGCAGCACGGGGTTGCCCTTGCGGTCGTAGACGAACATGCCGCGGTCCGCGCCCCTGAGGGAGGCCGGCGTGACCTCGCTGCCGTCCTTGAAGGCGAGCCAGCGCGCGACTTCGTACGGCTGCATGTTCATCGTGATGTCGACATTGTACTCGTTCTTGAGGCGGTACTCGAGCACCTCGAACTGCAGCGTGCCGACCGTGCCGACGATATAGGACTCCATGCCAGCGCCTGCCTGCTGAAAGAGCTGGATGGCGCCTTCCTGCGTGAGCTGCTCGATGCCCTTGACGAACTGCTTGCGCTTCATCGTGTCCTTTGCCTGCACGCGCGCGAACTTCTCGGGCGGGAAGACCGGGAAGTCGGCGTACTTGAACTTGTGGCTCTCGTCGCAGATCGTGTCGCCGATGCCAAAGATGCCCGGGTCGAACAGGCCGACGATGTCGCCGGGGTACGCCGTGTCGATGATCTGGCGGTCCTGCGCGAGGAACTGCTGAGGCTGCGCGAGCTTGATGATCTTGCCCGAGCGCTCGTGCCAGACACTCATGTTGCGCTCGAACTTGCCCGAGCAGATGCGGATGAAGGCCAGGCGGTCGCGGTGCGCCGGGTTCATGTTGGCCTGGATCTTGAAGACGAAGCCCGAGAACTTCTCGTCGTCCGGCGCGATGAGGCCGTCGCTCGACAGGCGCGGCTGCGGCGTCGGCGCCATGCGAATGTAGCCCTCGAGGAAGTCCTGCACGCCGAAGTTCGTCATGGCCGAGCCGAAGAACATCGGCGTGAGCTCACCGGAGTTGACCTTCTCCATGTCGAATTCCTCACCGGCCTCGTCGAGGAGCTCGATGTCATCCTTGAGCGCCTGCCACGTCGCCTCGCCCACGCGCTCGATGACGGCTGGGTCGTCCGGCTCGTAGACGTCCGCGATGCGCGCCTGCTGGCCGTGCGTCGTGTCGGCCGCGAAGAGCAGCACCTTGTCGTTGCGGCGGTCGTAGACGCCCATGTACTGGCCGTCCTGGCCAATCGGCCAGTTCATCGGGTACGAGCGGATGCCGAGCACGTTCTTGATCT
>ERZ773202.185-NODE-185-length-67373-cov-8.134912_pt1 | contig 67373 bp, 53 predicted proteins | sample MGYA00580998_ERZ773202 | MGnify/ENA primary metagenome ERZ773202 (study PRJEB29015, sample SAMEA2737803) | human gut metagenome | biome: human gut; feature: human-associated habitat; material: faeces | place: China | collected 2012 ...
TTCATAATCAATTATTTTTTTCTCATCATTAGTTATTTGAATAACATCAAAATAATATTTTTCGTGTTCTATATTATTTTCTAATAATATATCAAATTGATAATTAATTGTATGTTTTCTATCTAATACTTCCACAACTGTCGCTATACATGTTGTATCAAAAGGAATAAGATCATCCTTTCTTAATAGTGTCCATTTTTTTACATCAAAATTATTATAATCAATATCATTATCAGTTGTATAATATATTTTCATCTTTTTTTCGGAATAATTTTTTAAATATAATTTGCATTTATTATCAAAATTCTTTTTATCTTTAGAAAATATATTATAAGAAATAAGATTATGCAGTATCTCCCTACTTTCATTAATATAACTTATATCAATTTTATAAAGACCTGCTTTTTCAATATAATCATACACTAAATAATTATCAAGATATGCTAATTTTAAGTTTGAACCTTTAGACATCTTATACTCATACGGACTTGCAACAAAATTATCGTTCAAATATCTTGCTATTGTTTTAAGCCCCATTCCATTGATATAATTTTCAAATATTTGCTTTACAGTTTCAGAAGCTACTGGATCTATAATTAAATGGTTTTTATTTTCTGGATCTCTATCATAACCATAAGGAGCAAAACTTCCAGTAAACTCTCCACTCACTCTTTTTGCTCTCAATGTTTCTTTAATATTTATTGAAGTATCTTCTAAATACCATTCATCTGTCAATCCTAAAATTTGACTAGTCTTTTTAGTTTCTCGTCTTGTATTATCAATATGATCCACAACACTTTTAAACTGTACGTTCCATTCTAAAAACTTATTATGTAAGTATCTTTCTATAAGTTCCATATCTCTTGCAAATCTTGATTGAGTTTTTGCAATTACTACATCTATTTCTCCATCTTCACAGGCTTTAATCATTTCATTAAACTGTGGTCTTGAACTATCTGCTCCAGACCAATCCTCATCATTATAAACACCTATAATTTCATAACCATGTTCTATTGCATAACTACGTAACATTAAATCTTGATTTTTAATACTTTCTGATTTTTCTTCTTTGGTTAATTTATCTCCATCTTCCTTTGATAATCTTTCGTATAACACCGCCCTTAATATTTTATTTGTACTTGTTTTACTATTCATAAAAAATCCTCTCCTATTTTTTAATCATAGTTTCAAGCCCATTTAAATTATAACGCGTATTAAACATAATTACAGCCCTCTAGCAATGAATTTTCCTTTTTTTTAATATAATTATAAAATTTTTTATTAAATATCACTGATAATTCTTCATTTGTAATCTCTAATTTTGATGTTTTATATTCTTCTTCGCAAACATAATTAATAGTTCTTTTTTCTTTTCCTTTCTTAACCATTTTATCCCCCTTTTTATTCTTTTTTATAGAGCTGCCCTTCAGGGGGGACGGCTCTTTTTTTGACTTAAAATAAAAAAAGTGTAGTTATTATTTTTTAACTACACTTTTTATTTCTTGTAATTCAAATCTATATTTTTGTTTTACATCTGGATATTTATCATGATCTACTTCACTTAAAAACATATCAAGTGGTCTAATCCACAAACTACAATCATCATATAATCTCCTATATACAACATATTTTTCTTTTGTTTCAGAATGATTTGCTATATCTATAACTAAATAATAATCTCCTTTAAAATGTTTATATATTCCATTTATTTTTATTTTTCTCATTTTTACCTCTTTTAATTACTTAAATTCTTATAATATTCAAATCTTTTAATTGCTTCTTTTTTATTTTCTGTTAATAATTCTTTAGCAAGTTTTGGACTAACAGTTTTAATCATTGTATATCTATTTTCTCCATCTAAGAAGTTATCATATAAATCAAAGTCTGGTGATTTAAAATCTAATGTAAATTCTTCTTTTTCACCATCATATCTAAATATTGGGAAATAACCTGATTTTACTGCTAATCTTTCTTCTTCAATAGAATTACCCATTCCTTTTTTAATACCATGATTAATACAAGGTGAATATGCAATTACTAGTGATGGTCCTTTATGACTTCCAGCATCCCTTAATGCTTTTATTGCTTGATTCATATTTGCTCCTAAACTTATTTGAGCAACATATACATTAGGATATCCCATCATCATTCTTGCTAGATCTTTTTTAGATGTTTTTTTACCATCATTAGCAAATTTAGCAACTGCACCTTTTTCAGTTGATTTACTTGCTTGACCACCAGTATTCGAATATACTTCTGTATCAAGTACTAATATATTTACATCTTCTCCTGATGCCATAATATGGTCTATTCCACCAAATCCTATATCATAACTCCAACCATCTCCACCTACTATCCAAACATCTTTTGACATAATATATCCTTTTAATGGTTCAAGTTCTTTTACTTCATCATAGTTAATATTTTCCATTATTTCTTTAGTAATATTATAATTGTCTTTATTTACTAACCATTTATTAAACATTTCTATATTTTTTATTCCAAGTCTACCTTTTAATCTTTCTTTCATTATATTAGTAATCTTTTCTTTAGCAAGATCCATAGTTATTCTCATACCTAATCCATATTCTGCATTATCTTCAAATAATGAATTTGACCAAGACACATTATATGGATTTGTTGGAAGACTTCCACCATATATTGATGAACATCCAGTTGCATTTGCGATTATAAGTCCATCTTTATATATTTGTGTTAATAATTTTAAGTAAGGTGTTTCACCGCATCCTGCACATGCACCTGAATATTTAAATAATGGTTCATTAAATGCTACTCCTTTTATAGTAGATTCTAAATATAATTTTTTATTAGTTATATTTTTTATTTCATTATTTATTCTTTCTACTTCTTTATGGTCTGTCATAATTAATGCTTTTGCGCCAAGTTTACCAGGACATGTATTTGCACATAAACCACATCCTGTACAATTTTCATAACTAATTTCAAGTGCATATTTATATTCATCATTACCCATACATGGTATAACTACTACATTTTTATTTTTCTTAATTTCATCTTCTGTCATTAATTTTGGTCTTATTACTCCATGTGGACAAACTATAGAACATTGATTACACTCTATACAATTTTCTTTTACCCATCTTGGTAAAACTTGCGCTATATTTCTTTTTTCTAAATTTGATGTATTAACAGGAAATACTCCACTTTCGTGTTTTTCAAAGTCTTTTACTGTTAAATCATTACCTTTTAAATGAATAATATTATCTATAATTCCAGTATATTTTTCTTCTGAATAACTTAGATTTTTCCAAAGTTCATCTACTTCTACTTTAACAATTTTATTTTCTATATCTTTTATAGCATTAATATTATTATTTACTATTTCATCACCTTTTTTAGAAAAATGGAGTTTAATACTTTCTTTTTGATTATTTGTAAATTCAGCATGTGGAAGTACTTTAGTTATATATACAATAGCATTTTCCATTATCATACTTATTTTATTTGGAATATTATTTTCTTTAGCAATCTTATATGCATCAATTATATAAAATTTAACATTCTTTTTTGCAAGTTCATATTTTATTTTATTTAATAAAGTATTCTTTATTTCTTGTTCAGTTTTATCTGTTACTAATATGAATATACCATTTTTTCTTATTTTAGATAACATATCATACTTTTCTAAGTATACATCTTTAGTACATACTACAATATGTGGATTTGTTATATAATATGGCATATTTATTTTTTCTTTTCCTATTCTTAAGTGTGATACAGTAATTCCACCACTCTTTTTAGAATCATATTCAAAATATCCTTGTACAAAAGCTTCAGTTTCTGTTCCAACTGTTTTAATAATATCTTTAGATGCTGAAATCATACCATCTGAACCATATCCATATATAAGCATTTCAATATTTTTCTTATCACTTTTTATTTTACATGGTTTTAAACTTTTACCTGTAACATCATCTACTATTCCTATTGTAAATGAGTTAATAGGTTCATTACTATCTAAGTTTTTAAATACTGCATATAGATCTTCTAAATTAGTATCTTTACTAGATATTCCATATCTTCCACCTATTATAAATGGTTTATTTTTTACATCATTAAATATATTTACTACATCTTCATATAGTGGTTCACCAACTGCTCCTGCTTCTTTTGCTCTATCTAATACCGCTATTTTACGTACCTTTTTAGGTAATACTTCTAAGAAATATTTTTTAGAGAATGGTCTAAATAAATGAACTATTAATACACCTACTTTTTCTCCCTTAGCATTAAGTACATCTACAAGTTCTTTTAATGCATCACACACAGAACCCATCGCAACTATTACTTTTTCTGCATTTTCATCACCATAATAATTAAATGGTTTATAATCTGTTTTAAATTTTTTATTTATTTTTTCCATGCATTCATTTACTACATCAGGCATCTTATCATAATATTTATTTCTTGCTTCTAAATTTTGAAAATATACATCATCATTTTGTGTTGTACCTTTTATTTGTTTTTTTGATATCATACTTTCTTTTCTAAAGTTATCTATAGTTTTAAATGGTACAAGACCTTTTATCTCAGACATATCTGGAACATATACTTTATTTAGTTCATGACTTGTTCTAAAACCATCAAAGAAATTAACAAAAGGTAGTTTTCCTTTTAATGTACTTAAGTAAGATGCAAGCGTCATATATATTGTATCTTCTACGGAAGAAGACGCTAAAAAGCAAAATCCTGTACTTCTTGATGCATATATATCAGAATGATCTCCAAATATACTTAAAGCATGTGTTGCGACAGTTCTTGATGCTACATTTATTACACAAGGAAGCATTTCGCCTGCTATTTTATACATTGAAGGTATCATTAAAAGAAGTCCTTGACTTGCTGTATATGTACTAGCAAGTGAACCTGTTTGAAGAGAACCATGTACAAGTGCTATTGCCCCTGCTTCGCTTTGCATTTCTATTAATTTAACTCTATTATTAAATAGATTAAGTCTTCCTTCAGTACTCCATTTATCTATATATTCACTCATTGGTGATGCAGGTGTTATTGGATATATACCTGCTATTTCAGTAAACATATAAGATATATGAGCGCATGCTTCATTACCATCTATTACTTTATATTTTCCCATATTATCACTATCCTTCTAAATCATTATAACATTAAAATATATTATTTAAAATAAAAAAAAGACTAATATCTTTAAAAAGAACTGATATTAATCTTTACTCTTTTATTATCTTTTAAATAAGAACTTGCTTGAACTACAGTTCTAATAGAATTAGCAATCTTTCCTTCTCTTCCTATTACAGAACCCATATCTTCCTCTTTAACAACTACTTCTATAATTATTTCATCATCACTAGGAAATTCTTTTACTGAAATAGAATCTGGATCACTAACAAGACTTTTAACAATCATTTCTGTTAATTCTACTAAAGTCATTATTATTTACCGCTCTTTTCTTCATGGAATTTAGTCATAATTCCTGCTTTAGATAATACATTTTTAGCTGTATCAGTTGCGATAGCACCATTTCTTAACCATTTTAAAGCATCTTCTTCTTTAATTTTGATTTCACCATCAATTGGATTATAGTAACCAATTTCATCGATTGTTTTACCATCTCTTGGGCTTCTTGAATCAGCGATTACAACTCTGTAGAATGGTCTTTTTTTAGCTCCCATTCTTTTTAATCTAATCTTAACTGCCATGTTAAACTCCTCCTTTTCCACTCACTGTAAATCAATTATACTAAAAAAAAGAAGTAGTGTCAACTATTTTTGTTGACAACTACTCTAAAAAATCCTCATTTACTTCATTATCTATTTCTTCTAGTGTTTCATCAGTTACATTGTCATCAAATACTTCCCATTTATCTTCATCATCTTCAACCATTATTTTAACTTTTGTATCACCAACAACTTCTATACCAAGTTCTTTTTCTATATCAAAATCTATAGTATTACCATTTATTTGTACATTACCACAACTTGGTTGTTTAAGTACTCTAACAATAATTTCTGAATCATTAAAGTCTACATCAAGTTTTGTCTTAACATTAATAAGCTCATTATATTTAATTGTTTCATTAATAACATTTGTTTTTGTATCGTTATCATATGAATACCATATATTTATATCAAATGAACCATCAACTACTACATCATCACCTTGTACATATCCTTTAAATTTATGATTAATTATCCAGCACCCTAATATTGTACTTGGAACAACTTCACTTTTAACACTATACTTATTTTTGAAATATTTTTTACCTTTACCTATTACTGCCTTAGTTACAATTTCTTTATAATTAGACATTCTTATCACTCCTCTACTTTAATTTATGATAAAAAATGAAAAAAGTGCCTATAAAATGCACTTTTTTTTAAAAAGGTAATTTAATTACATTATTGTTGTTTATGTCATAATTAGTTATCTCAACATAATATTTTATATTATTTGCTTTATCATTACTTAAATTATCAATAACATAATTAATTTTATAAACAAACGATTTTGACTTATCTACATATATTTTAACATCTACATTTCCAGGTAAATCCTTTTCACTCATAATATCTTTTTCATAAATAAGATTATATGCGTCACTCTTTTTCATTAAAACTGTATATTTTTTGTAACTGATGCCATTTATAACCTCACTATCAGCTTTTTTAATCTTTATAATAGAGTTCTTTAATTTGTTATAATCAAGTTTAAAGTCTTCTTTATTTGAACATGAAGTTTTATACTCATCACCATCTTTAGAATAACATTCTGTTTTATTATTCTTTGTAACTAAATATTTATTAATACTGCTTGTAAGTTCTTCATCATCATATTTATTTATAATGATATTTTTTATTCCACTAGTTCTAGCAATACTATATTCCATTTTAGATTTCGATGTAACGCTTTCAATATTAAGAATATAACTACTAGAATAATTTATTTTACTAGAATATTTATTTGTATTATTTAAGTAACTATTTAAAGATATTTTCTTCCCTATAAAAAATATTCCTATAAATATAAATAAAAGTACTACTGTTACTACTACAATTTTAATTTTTTCTTTCATAAATTCTCCTAAAGAAGAATTATATTGTCATTAATTCTTCTTCTTTTTCTTTTAATTTTTCATCTACTTTTTTATTAAAATCATTAATTAGATCTTGTACTTCATTCATTAAAGACTTTTCCATATCTTCATTTATTTCTTCATCTTTTTTAATTACATTATTAGCATCTTGTCTAATATTTCTAAGTGCTATTTTAGCTTCTTCAGCAAGAGTTTTTGCCTGTTTAACAAATTCTCTTCTTCTATCTTCAGTAAGTTCTGGAATAGCAATAAATATAAGTTCTCCAGTGTTATTAGGAGTTAATCCTAAATCAGCTTCAAATATAGCCTTTTCAATATTAGCAAGACAAGATTTATCAAATGGTTTAATTTGAAGTCTTCTTGCTTCTGGTACAGATATGGTTGCTAATTGATTAAGTGGTGTTGGTGTACCATAATATTCTACCTTTACGCCATCTAATATTGCAGGATTTGCTCTACCTGCCCTTATTGTTTTAAATCTTTCTAAAAGATTTTCAATAGTTTTTTCCATTTTTTCATTTGCTTCTAAAATAATTTCATCCATTTTCATTTTTTCCTTTCAATATAGTTATATTTTACTATATATTATTTTTTTCTTCAAGTATATTATTTAGAACTATATTTCTTATCATGTTCTTTTTCGTATATATTTTGTTCACTATTATTTAATTCTTTTTTATATTCTTTGTTATTATTATTCAATATTGTTTCTTGTTTAAAAACTTTTTCTTCGGGATCAATCTTCTTTAAAAGATCACACAATTTTTGTAATTTTTCTTTATCACTTTCCATTTTAAACCCTCCTTTATATTAACGTATCCAATTAGATATCTTTTCCTTATCTTCACTTGGTGCATCTGATTCTTCAATTTCTCTTTTTGATCTTTCTAATGAATAATTAACTGTTCTTTTTATAATATCATAGCCATTTCCATCAGGTTTTTCTACAAGTTCGATATAACTTGCTATACCTTTTGGATCATAAGATGAATATCCCATACCTACTGCTCTAACTGTATGAATATTTTTATTACCACTTTCAAAATGTTCATGTCCTTGAAAAACATCATCATACTTATCAGTATCATATTTTTCTTTTCCTGTATTATAATCTTTTGTATGATGACATAATAACACTTTTTTTCCACCAATTTCTATTTCTAATTCCTCAGGACATTTTCTAATTTCTTCTATTTGTTCACTAGTTAGTTTACTTTTTGTCCAATCACTATTTTTTTTAGCTTCTTCTTTCATTGCATCACTGCTCAAATGACCTGACATCGAATCTATTCCATCTAATGCGTATATCTCATGATTTCCTTTTAATGATTTTACATTATATTCTTCTAACAAATCAATGACTTCACCTGGATTAGATCCTGTACCTATATTATCACCTAATGAATATATTTCTGTAACACCATCTTTTCTTGCATCCTCAAGCGCTTCAAGTGTTGGTTCATACAAACCATGTGAATCAGTAAAAATTGCTATTTTTCTAGGTGATTTTTTACTCATTAATTTTTGTAATTGACTTATTTTAGATGACATTTCGTCATATTTTTCCTTTTCGATTGTCGTTTTTGATTTATATTTTATCTCTTCTGGAGAAATCTTTAAGCTGACATCTTTTTCCTGAGTTTTTACAAAATATAAACCATATTCTTTTGCGATAGATATTTCTTCATCTGTTGCTTCTCTTCCATTAGGTAATATTATACAACATGGTTTTAACCCCTCACGTAAACATAAATATTCAGAATTGCCATCTGTATTACTTGTATCTCTTACACCATATTGTTTAGTTTTAATATTTGGAGTTGAAATATTATTTCGTTTTATTTTATAATTCGATCCCATATTATTTGGACTACTAACAATAAAATTTTCAGTAGGTAAAGTTTCATAACCAAAAATAATATTTTCCCCACCGTCATAATAATAGTTTTGTTTTATATAACTAATAGCTGATAAACAAATATAATTCTGTATTTGATCACCATTTTTAGATAATCCATTAACAAGCTGATCAACACTTTCACTACCACTCATAACATGAGCAAGTAAAATATAATTTTTATTTGAATAATCATATACATTTACGCCATATTTTTCGCTTTTTTCTTTGTCAATCATTGTTTCAAGGTACGCATCGTCTATATAATCCTTTTTTGTTAAATTTTCATTTGTTTCATATGCATATAATTTTCTCATTTCTTCTTGATAATCTTCAAAAAGACTGTTGATTTCAAATATAACATCACTATTTTTTTTAATATTTTCAAATAAATAATCTAAATTTTCTATGTTTTTTTCATTTAATAACATTTCAAAAGCTGCAGTATATCCTAAATATAATTCTATCTTTGACTTAATTTTTTCATCATATCTATTATCAAACATAAGTTGTTTTAATCTAGCAGTATTTCCATATTTTTGTAATATTCCTTCTATTTCTTGATTACTATATCCGAATATTATTTTACATAAATTGTCTATTTTTTCTGAAATATCACTAGAATTATCATAATCTTTTTGGAATTTATCCATTAATATTTCATCAATTTTTTCTAGATCTGATATTTTACTAATATTAATATTGTTTATTTCTATTTTATTTTTAAATAATTTTGATAATTGAGAAAATTGAACATCACTCAAATCAATATTATTTTTCTCTATATTTTCACATAATTCTGGATATCTATTATAATTTTTTAATAAAGTAATTAACATTTTAGATTTATCAAAAACATTATCATCATAGTATTTACTCATATCATTAATAAATGAACAAAAAGTTTCTAAATTTTCACTATTTTTTGATATTTGAATTATATCAGTTAAAAAATCATAATCAACTCCAAAATTATATTGAATAAATGTATCCTTGTTAAAATCGATTTTTTCTAAAAATGAATTAAATGTTTCTTCATTAAGTAAAAATTTTAGTCTATCACCCTTATAATTATTAAGAATATCAGAATATTCATAATATACTTTTTCATAATATATGTTTTCATATTTTTTAATTAATTCCTCAATATTCTCATTATCACTTAGTTTTATTTTTTCTTTTAAAAAATTAAATTTTAATAAATTTCCATTATATTCTAATAAATTTTTTACATCTTGTTTTATTGCGATATACATAAGTGTTTCACTATTAAGTAGTATATCTTTACTCGCTAAAGAATTTATATTATCATATGTTAATATAAAACCTTTTTCTATTGCATATTTAAATACTTCATCAGAGGAACCTTTATACAACAAAATATTATTAACATCTTCTTCTATTGCATATTTAAATGCATCTATTGAAAATATTTTTGAATTTTCACCAAGCTTCAATAAATTTTCTCTTGTGAATTTGAATCCTTTTTCTACTGCATATTTAAATACTTCATCAGAAGAGCCTTTATACAACAAAATATTATTAACATCCTTTTCTATTAATTTTTTTACATTATTATCATCCATAGAATCAAAAACAAATTCTGGAATAAATTTTAACTTTTCATATGACAAATCAAAACCATTATCTACCGCATATTCGAAATATTGTTTCAAATCGTCTTCATAATATCTATAACTACAAGCAATCATTATTATATTATTTGGATTTGCCTCTATTAAATCTTTTTCTTCTCCTAAATTCATATACGATTCTTTTAATATTCTTCCTAATTCTTGCAATATTTCGGGTGAAATTTTCAATTTTTTTTCAATAATTTCATTTTTATAAAAATTATAGTCATGTAAAATACAAAACTTAATATTATCATTATTAAATTCTATAGCTTTTTGCATGATTTCTTTTGATAAAAAAAGATAATTATAAGAATCAAATTCATATATTTTTGATAAATTTTCATAAGAAAAATCAAAGTTGTCTATTATTTTATTAATTATATTTTCTGATAAAAATACACCACTATATAAGCAAATATTATCCAAATCGTTTTCTATTGCTTTCTCCATAAAAATACGGTTATCAAATATATTATTACTCTTATCAAATAATTTTTTTAAATTATCATAAGAAAAATCAAATCCTTTTTCTATAGAATATTTTATTAAACTGTTTGTTACTCTTTTAGAATAAATTATGTTATTGCAGTCATAATTTATTGCTTCTTTCATAAATTCTTCACATGAAAAGGCATTACAATCCTTATTGAATTTTGACAAATTATCATAAGAAAAATCAAATTTATTATCTTTTGCAATTTTAAGCAATCTTTTCATTTTTCTATCATCAAAATTTGCATGAATAATATTTGTATAATCATAGTTGATACTTTTTTTAATGAATTTGTAATCAGTATATATAGGACAATCAGAGGCAAGATTTAAATTAGAATTTGAGAGTACTAAACCATTTTCAAATGCATAGTTCAAATAATATTTATTAACAATTGAATCATTATGTAAATATTTACTAACATTATTCGGATTACTTTTTATTTCATCTAAACAATATATAATTTTTTTTATATCTTCAGAAACATTATTGGAATTTTGAATATATTCCTCTATCGTTTTTTTATGTTCATTATATAAATAATATAATATTTCCATTTTTATATTTTGTTCTTTATCAGATTTTTTTTCAAAAAAATCTGTATCATTAAAATATCCTCTTTCAAAAAGATTCTTAATATTATTTTTAGTTATTTTTATTTTATCACCAGAATATCTATACAAAGGTAAATTATATTCAATAAATTCGTCCAATGACAACAATTCTAAAATTAAAGTTGAAATGTTATTATTATTTAAAAGTTCATCTAAATCTGTATTGTTATTATTCTTTAATAAATTTATCAATTTTGATTTTTTTAATTTTTCTTGCTTAGTCATAAACCCACCTCTATTATATATTAGATTATATCATATAAAAAGAAAAAGAGAAATAATTTCTTATTTCTCCTATATTATTATCCTTTTATTTGGTTCATTACTTCTTCAGCAAAGTTTTCTTCTTTCTTTTCGATTCCTTCACCAACTTCAAAACGTACCATATTAACTATAGAACCATTTTTAGATTTAACAAAGGCTCCAACAGTCATATCAGAATCTTTAACGAAGTCTTGTTCTTCTAAACAAATTTCTTTATAGAATTTATTTATACGACCATTAACCATTTTTTCAGCTATTTCAGCAGGTTTTCCTTCATTCATAGCTTGTTCTTTTAATACTGATGTTTCTCTTTCAACTTCTTCAGCAGGAACATCTTCTCTTTTTACATATGATGGTCTCATAGCTGCTGCATGCATTGATACATCTTTAGCAGTTTCTTCGTCTGCACCTTCTAATAAAGTTAATACAGCGATTCTACCACCCATATGGATATAACTTCCGAAGTTTTGTGAATCAGTTTTTGAAAGTCTTGCAAATCTTCTAAAACTAATTTTTTCTCCTATAGTTGCTGTAAAATTAACTATAGTATCGTTTAAAGTACCTTCTTCAGTACTTAAACTCATTGCTTCTTCCATTGTTTTAACATCATTTTTAACAATTAAATCAGCAATTTTATTTACTAAATTTACAAACTTTTCATTCTTAGCAACGAAGTCTGTTTCACAGTTAACTTCAACTATTGACGCATTATTTCCATCAATAACAACTGTACTTAATCCTTCTGCTGCTACTCTATCTGCTTTTTTAGCAGCTTTACTAATACCTTTTTTTCTTAGATAATCGATTGCTTCATCGATATCATTATTACTAGCTTCAAGTGCTTTTTTACAATCCATTAATCCAGCACCTGATAAATCTCTTAATTCTTTAATTAAACTTGTATTCATTTATATATCCTCCTTTTAGATTACTATTTATTTAAAATTTCTAAAAGTTCACTTTTCTTAAGTTTACTGTATCCTTCGATACCTTCAGCTTTAGCCATTTCTTTTAATTCAGCAACTGTTTTTTTAGATAAATCTTCTTTATCTTCGGCTTTGATTTCTTCAACAGTTTCTTTAACTTCTTCTTTTTTAGCTTCTGCTTTTACTTCTTTAGTTTCGCTTTTTTTAGATTCTTTTTTTGATTCTTTATTAGCATTTTTGTTTTTATCGTCATCAGTTAAAAAGTCTACCATTTCTCTATCTGTACCTTCATTAATTGCATTAGCAAGTACTCCTAAAATAATTTTAACAGCTCTTACAGCATCATCATTTGCAGGTATTACATAATCAACTAAATCTGGATCACAGTTAGTATCAACAATACCAAATACAGGTATTCCAAGTTTTCTTGCTTCTTTGATTGCTATATATTCTTTCTTTGGATCAGTAATGATCATAGCATCAGGTAATTTTTTCATATTTCTAATTCCACAGAAATAAGAATTTAACTTGTCATATTCTTTCTTAATTTTAATAACTTCTTTTTTAGGTAGAACATCTAAAGTTCCATTTGCTTCCATTTTTTCAACTTGATCTAGATATCCTATTCTTCTTTTGATAGTTCTGAAGTTTGTTAAAGTTCCTCCAAGCCATCTTTCTGTTACATAGTAACTATCTGATCTAATTGCTTCTTCCATAGATGCTTCTTGAGCTTGTTTCTTTGTACCAACAAAGATAACCTTTCCACCATTTTGTGCGATTTCTCTTAAAGCAACATATGCTTCTTCGATTTTTTTAACTGTTTTTTGTAAATCGATAATATATATACCTTCTCTTGCAGTGAAGATATATTCTTTCATTTTTGGATTCCATCTTTTTGTTTGATGACCAAAATGAACACCAGCTTCTAATAAATATCCCATTGAAACTACTGCCATAAATTCATTCCTCCTTTTGTTTTTCTTCCAGATATATCTTTTTTACTCTCCACCCATATGAGCACATGGTTTGTAAATCAATATCTGTGTTTTTTCAAAGCCAAAATTATTATAACATACCATAAATAAAGTGTAAATATTATTTTTGTGATTTTTCCCTTTATTAACATGGATTTATATCAATACTAATACTAACTTTATTATTATTTTCTAAATCCGATACATTATTTAATATTTCTCTCATTTTTTCTTTATTCCTAAATTTTATAATTATTTGAAAATAATATATTTTATTTACTCTTGACACACCAGCTACAGATGGACCTAATACAATCATATCTTCACTTATATTTTCTTTTATATAATTTGCGATTTTTTTTGATTCACTAAGTGATAAATTATAATCTTTACTACCAATCTTTATTAGACTAATAAAATAATATGGTGGATATTTTAAATTCTTTCTTATTTTTATTTCCTTATTAAAGAAATCTACATAATTATGTGTTTTAGATAGTTCAATACTATAATTATCAGGGTTAAATGTTTGAATTATTACATCACCTTTTATATTTCCTCTACCTGCTCTTCCAGATACTTGACTAAGCATTTGATATGTTCTTTCACTACTTCTAAAATCTGGAAAATTAAGTATTGTATCAGCATTTATTACTCCAACTAATGAAACGAGAGGAAAATCAAGACCTTTCGCTATCATTTGTGTACCAACTAAAATATCATATTCATGATTTAAAAATGAATTTATTATTTTCTCGTGGGCACCTTTTTTTGTAGTTGTATCTATATCCATTCTAACTGTTCTGTAACTCTGAAATATCTTTTTTATTTCTTCTTCTACTTTTTCCGTACCTTGACCAAATTCTTTTAATGATTCATTTTTGCATTTTGGACATATATCTTTTTTCTTTTCTGCATATCCACAATAATGACATCTATTCATACCACTAGTCTTATGATATGTAAGTGTTATATCACAATTAGGACATTTAATAACTTCACCACATGAACTACATAATTGATAACTTGAAAAGCCTCTTCTATTTAAAAATAATATTACTTGTTCATTATTTTCTAGTTTTTCTCTCATTTTTTCTATTAATATTTCTGAAAATAAACTATTACCTTTTTTTACCTCATTTTTCATATCAACTATTGTTACATTTGGTAAACTTGCATTATTTGCTCTTTTTGTTAATGATACAAGTTCATAATAACCTTTTTTACCTCTTGCATAACTTTCTATTTGAGGTGTTGCACTTCCTAATACTACCTTAGCATTATGATATTTACCTCTAATAATTGCAACATCTATTGCGTTATATCTAGGATTATGTTCTTGTTTATATGTACTAGAATGTTCTTCATCAATTATTATTATTCCAATATTTTTAAGTGGTGTAAATATTGCACTTCTAGCACCTATTACAATAGATACTTCTCCTCTTCTTATTTTTCTGTATTCATCATATTTTTCACTTTCAGAAAGTGCACTATGAAATACTGCTATTTTATTTCCAAAATGTACTTTAAATCTATTAATAATTTGAGGTGTTAAACTTATTTCAGGAACAAGCATTATTGCTGTTTTTCCTAAAGAAATTTGTTTATTTATTAGATGCATATATATTTCTGTTTTACCAGATCCAGTAACACCATTTAAAAGAATTACATCTTTATTACTATTTTCTATTTGATTTATTGCTTCTTCTTGATATTCATTTAATTTTAAAAGAGGCTCTATTTTATAACTATTATCTAATCTATATTTTTCTTTTTCTTCTTCTATTACAAGACCTTTATCTTTTAATACTTTTATTATATTTGATTGATATTTTGATTTTAATGATATTTTATTTTTTAATAAATCTTCTACTACTTCAATTTGTTTTTGTGCTTTTGATATATTTATAAATTCTTGTGCTTCTTTTATATTTGCTAATTTTACATATTTTTCTTTTTTTACATTAATATTAGTTTTAGCACTTGCTTTATAACCTGATGGAAGCATTGCTTGATATATTGATATTAAATTACATACTAAGTCTTTTTTTAGTTCTTTTCCAAGATTTAACAGTTCTTCATTAAGTATTGGTTCTTCATCTATAATACTAGTTATTTCTTTTAAATCATATTCACTATTTTTCTTTATATCAATTATAAATCCTTCTAGATTTTGTTTACCAAAAGGTACTAATACTCTTTTCCCTATCTCTATTTTATTTTCTAAATCTTTAGGAACTAAATAATCAAAAGTTTTTTCTTTATTATTAAATGATATTTCTACAAGTACACTTATTACCATATTATGCCTCCGTAATAATTATTTTATCATAAAAAAAAATGAAAGTAATTAGTTTACTCTCACTTTTCTTGTTTGATTTGCATATACCCAGTCTCCACCCGGATTTTTATCAAACCATCTGCTTTCAGTTTTTGTTATTACTGTTCTATATTTATATCTATATAATATTCTTGTTTTAACATTGTGTGTATAATCACCTAGTTCGCTTTCGCTATCAACCCATTTACCTAAATCTATATATGATGTTGAACTTGTTGTTTTATGTTCTCCAGTATATGTATATCCAGCAGGTGGATTTATTGAATTTGTCCATATTGTTGATTCAATATATTTTTCAGGAATATTCTTTTTATATTTATATTGTTTTCTTGTAGTAACATAATGAGTATATTCACCTAGTCTCTCTTTATTAGTTACCCATTTACCAATACTTTCATATTTTGTAGTTCTTGTAATTTTCTTTTCATTAGCATATACATAACCTGATGGTGATTCTTTTGAATCTGTCCATGTTGTATCTACTATATACTTTTCACCATTGTTAATTCTATATCTATATTCTGTTTTAACAATTGTATAACCACTATTTGTATATGGAGTTGGATCTGATACTACTTTTTCATCAGTTGATGTAGAAGTAGAACTTGAATATGTTCTATAGTAATACATATATTGTTTAGATTCTTGAAGTTCATATACTCTATAATAATATCTAACTACAGCAGAATTACCATTACAATTATCTGTACATGTATCTTTTTGTGAATATAAGAATTCATATTTTCTATTTCCAGATATTGGATTCATTTGTTGTGTTGAACCCCATGAATCATATATTGTTTTCCAAGAACTTGTTGTTTGTGTATTATATGGACCATACCATTGTTTAGTACTTGTATCAGCTGGTTTTGAATCTCTCCAAACACCTTCTTTTATCCAATCAGACCATGTTCCTTTTGTTGTTTGAACTGTTTTTCTAACAGTATATCTTTTATCTATTACTTTTACAGAACTTGATTCAGATTTTTTCTCTGTTGTCCAATCAGTATCTGTATAATTATCTTTATATGCATATTTTATATGTTTATATTTTGTTGTTTCTACTACATAAGGTTTATAACCTGTATATAATGTTCTAATTGCGTATAACTTATATGTATCACTAGTAGATTTAACTTCATCTGTCCAATCAGTTTCTATTTGCCAATTATCTTTATATGCATATTTTATATGTTTATAAAGTGTACTACCATTTGAAACTTTCTTTTGACCAGTATATTGTTTTTTTGTATCAACTAATCTTACATTATCAGTTTCTTTTTCTTTATTTTCTTGATAATTACCAGCATTCCATTTTACATCTGTTATTGTTCTTGTATATAAATATTGTAATTTATATTTATCATTATTTGAAGGTTTATCATTTGATGGCTTATCATTAGATGGTGTTGGTTGTGGTTTATTAACTGTAACTTTACCATTGTCATCTGTTGTTGGTTTTTCTTCTTGCGCACAAGAACAACTACAATTTACTGTTTGTTCTGGACAAAAATTATAACATCCAATAGGTTCAATTATATAATCTTCTTTATTTGGACAAGATAAATGAACTTCTAAAGTATATTCTTTTTCGCCCTTTGTAACTTTTATATATGATTTATTTGCATCACACTCATTACCATCTTTGTCTAAGAAAGGTAAAATTAATTTTTTATCTAACATTTGTTGTAATGTTAATTTAACTGAATCTCCTACCTTTTCTGGCATTCTTTCTTTAGTAAAATAACTATCTGCTGCATCTTTCATGCTTTGTACATTATTATTGAATACTGAATCATAAAATGCTGTTAAATTAGGCATTGGAAATAATATAGTTATCAAAAATACAAATAAAAGTATTAAAAATATCTTAATTATTAAATCCCTAACTATACTTGATTTTCTAGTTTCTTCCATAAAAATTCCCCCTCTTCGAAAATAACGACCATTATGATAGCATAAGTTATAAAAATTGTCAAATTATTTAAATAAACAAAATTTTACATATTTTTTGATTTTATTTACTATATTTATTTTTAATAAAATAATTTGAAAAAAGAATTGAAGATTATATGTAGAAAAGAAAGATATTACCTTTGTATTAAATAATAAAAACGTTGACATAGTAAGAAAATGTGCTGAGGTTGAGTTGAGAAAAAGGATATAAAATGTGAGATTGGAATTTGATGACTTACTACATTTTGATGATAAAGTGATACGAAAAAGAGGATTAGGTATTAATAATTATTTAATTTCTCCCAATATAAATATACAACAACTTATGGAAACATATTTTACTTATGATTGGAAAACTGATTTTGAAGATAATTATTTACTATTTAGTGAAAAATATTTATGTAACAAAATGGATTTTGGAGATTCTTTTTTTTACTAAAGTTTGTATCATAGAAATAGGAAATTTAAATAGAAGATTAAAAAATTTAACAAATCAATCGGAAAAAGAAAATTTATATATACTTTTTTTCTTTTAATAATCTTTTAATGTTTTCTTTGTCTGAACTATCATATCTAATGGTATTTAAAAGTTCTTTTTTAAAGTTTTGATGTTCTTTTGAAAATTCATATCTTATTCCAAGTTTTTGATAATATTCACTTATTTCATTAAAATTACCCAATTTGTGTGAAAGAAAAACCATACTTAATGGTATTATTCTACCTGTAATAAAAGGAGATGAAATTAATTCACACTGCTGATTTGAAAAAGTTGAATAAAATCCCTTACTTAACAAGACATGCATTATTTCTTCATCAGTCAACGATGATAAATTAACTCCTTGAAATAAATCTTTATAATAATTTTTATCTTCAAATGAATCATACTCTTCTGCTATTCTTAGAGAGTCTTTCAAAGTTTCAACTAAACATTTTAATTTTTTATCTTCCGCAATTTCATTAGATAAAATAACACTACCAAAATCATCCTTTTCCAAAAAAGTTTCTATTAAAAATAAAGGCATGATATCGTATGTATAATCACCGTACCCAATATGTTTTATAATCATATCTTCTGGTATATCGTATTCTAAAATTGAACATATATTAGCTCTTAATCTATGATAACCATTTATTAAGCTACTCCCTTCAAAAACAGCGTCTTCGGCAAATAAATAAAAAAATTTCCCTTGATAATTTTTACAATTTAATGAGTTATAATCATCTCTTTTAACTTTACTTGAAAATGATGTATATCCCATTTTGTAATACAGACTTTCTAAGCTGATTTTGCCAGAATTATCAAGTTTTTTACCCGTAAAAAAACAATTAGGTACAACTCTATAAACCTTCACTTATTTTCACCACCTCAAAAATTACTCATTAGTATATAATATATACCCTAATATGTCAATTGTTTCTAAAGTTTCTTAAAATAGCGAAATTTAAAATGAAACTATAACAAAACAAAGCATATTGTTTCTAACAATATACAAGTGTGTTTACTAAATTAACAAGATAAAACTACTTTCAATTTAATTTTGAAAGTAGTTTTTATATTTATCCCGAAAAAGTTCGAGTATCAATCAATCTGGTGCCAGTAAGGAGCAGGTCTAACAACTCCTAGGCTAAAAGATGATAGTAAGCAATAACTTACTAACTATTTAAATTATATCAAATATAGTATTTTTTGCAACAATTTATGATTTATTAATAGAGTTTATAGCATTGATAATCTCATTAGAAAATTTGCCATTTCTATTTTCATCAACTAAACCATTAATTTCTTGTTGAACGTCAGTTAACTGAGTATAACAATATCCACAAATATATTTTGTATTTTTTATTACTTTAGTTAGTTTTGCAAATCTATCTAGATATTCATTTTCATCTATTACTTGCTTTCCATATCCCCAACCTTTGTCGGAACTTAATGCTATACCCCCATATTCACTCATTATTATTGGTTGTCCATTATACTTGTAATCACCACTAAATAATTTATGAATAGTATTATATGCTTTTTGATTATTTAATACTGCTAATTCTTTGTCATTATATTCATTGTATAACAAATCTGCATCTTGCTTATAATCATGAATTGTTATAATATCCGATATTGTATGTTCCCAGCCGTCATTCGATATAACAGGTCTAGTTTTATCAATTGCTTTTGTTATATAGTATAAACTATTGGCAAAATCTTGTTCTTGTATGTTTTCTGAAACTTCACGAATTCCCCAAGACTCATTAATAGGTACCCACGTAATTATTGATGGATGATTATAATTTTGTTTAACCACCTTAATCCATTCATCAGTGATGTATTCTATGGACTTATCATTAAATTCATAACAATTAGCCATTTCACTCCAAACTAATATCCCATTAATGTCACAATAATATAAAAATCTTTCATCTTCTATTTTTTGATGTTTTCTTATTCCATTATATCCATACTTTTTTACAATTTCTATATCTTTTATTATTGCCTCTTCAGTTGGAGGTGTTAAATGAGAATCTGCCCAATATCCTTGGTCTAAAATCATTTTCAAATATATTTCTTCATTATTTAATAGTATTTTTGAATTTTCTATAGATATCTTTCTAACACCAAAATATGATGATACTTCATCTATAAGATTTCCATTATAATATAATTTATAATTTATATCATATAAGTTAGGGCTTTCTGGTGACCAATATTTAATCTCATCTTGAGTACAAATATCTAGATTATACTTAAATATTTTATCTTCAATAATTTGTCTTTGAACTTTAATTGTTTTATTATCAAATAAGATTTCAGTTTCTATTTCAAAATTATTAATATCATCTTTTGAAATATTAGTTTCCAATTCAATTTCAATATTTTTATAATCATAGTTTGGTGTATTCTTTGCAGATACAATATAATTTTTAGGAACGCTTTCTATCCATATTGTTTTCCAAATTCCAGTTGTTTGAATATACCAACATTTAAAACTATCTTTCTTATATCTTTGCTTACCTCTTGGTTGATTCTTTGACAACGAATCTTCAACTTTTATAGTAAAATTATTCATTCCATCTACAATAAAACTAGTAATATCAAAAGAAAATCTATGATACCCGCCAACATTCGAACCGACATACTTACCGTTTACCCATAGTTTTGTAATGAAATCACTACCTTCAAAGTGTAAAAAAATATTTTTATTTTTTTCTACATTAATATTTATATCATTTGAATACCAAATATTTTGATGAACTGTTTCATCATTAATACCGCTCATTTTTGTTTCATATGTAAATGGAACAAGAATTTCACTAGAACTTGGAAAACTATTAAAAAATTGTTTTTTCTCGCCTATGTTTTCATCATCAAACACAAAATTCCATTTACCATTCAAATTTAACCAACTATCTCTTACAAATTGTGGTCTAGGATAATTATTAATTTTTTTCATCTGTTATTTCCTCCTTTATTATTAGATATTTATAATATACATCGTACCAACTATAAGCTCTATAAATGTTATTTCCCTTTAAATTCTTGTTGTGATTTGCATTAAAACAAATAACTGGTATTTTAGTTGAAATGCTATTAATATTTTCTGTTTTATCTTCAATCATAATATCAATTTTGTAATTTTTACATATTTCTAATTTTTCTTTACTAACTATTAATTTATCATATTTTATATTATTGTTATTAAGCCAAGAAATTAAAATATTATTCATCTCTCCGTTTACATCATCCCATTTACTTGCACTTCTTGCCGTTATAATATAAATTTCGTTATTTTCGTTTTTTATTTTATCTATTATTTCTGCAGCAAAAGGTCTGGCAGATTCATTAATTGCATAATTATCAACAATTTTTAGCCAACATTCTTTATCTTCTTCATCACTTACATTAAACATATCTTTCAACGACCATGAATCTATATTAATATCCAATTTACCATACTTATCAAAAAAATATTTGCTTCCATAATCACATGCATATCTTATAACATCAGTAAGAACACCATCTATATCTATTCCTATTCTCATACTATCACCTCTAAATTAAATAATTTTATCAATAAAAATATCATCATAATTTATCATATCTATTTTATCATAAAATAAGAAATTATTTCCACTTCCTTGTTAACTATTTATAATTCAATATCATCATCTTTTTTTCTGTTTCAAACATAATTATATTCAACATTCAATTTAAGCAGAAAAAAACTAACTATTTTGATAGTTAGTAATCTATTACTCTCTGGACGAAAGCGTCCGAGTTTCCTATAAATCTGGTGCTGAAAGCAGGAATTGAACCCGCAACCTACTGATTACGATTCAGTTGCTCTACCAACTTGAGCTATTTCAGCATTTCAAACATTACAAAAAAATTATAACATAGATATTAAAAAAAGTTAATCTATTTTTAGATCAACTGTGGTACTTCCTATATTTGGAACATTAAGTTTAAAATTAATAACATTTTTATTTTTTCTTAGACACTTATATACTTCATCTTTTACTATTCCTTGTCCAATTCCGTGAATAATAACTACTCTTTTATTTTTTAATTTTATACTATCTTTTATAAATTCTTCTGTTTTTATTCTAGCACATACTCTATCCATACCATGTAAATCTATACTAGGTAAAATATCTATAAATGGATCAATTATTTTTTTCATAAATATCAAGTACCTCTTTTATATTGAATGTTTGTTTTCCATTATCTGATAAAAATTTAGATATCGTTGATATTTTTACTGTTTTATCTAATGTATAATCTTTATTAATACAATATATAAATGTAGAAATAAACATATCATAACTACTTTTTGATACTTTATTTTTATCTCCCATTTTAGGGATTATGCTAATTAAATTATTATTTTGAAACAAACATCCTACTTCTTCAATATATATTATTATTTTACCAGAAAATAGTCTTTTTGTCCTGCTATATAATTCAATTATACTATTTTTATTTGCAATATTTAAATTTATTCCTGTAAGTACTTGTGCATATTTAAGTGGAATTATTACATAATCTGATAATTTACATACCTTTATTGCATCTTCACTTATTTCTTTTAAATCTGTTATTATTTTCGTACTTCTAAATTTACTTTTTATATTTAATATAAACTCTAAATTATAAATTGTACTGTAAACTACATTTGGAATAAAATTAATACTTCTTATTAATTCATATTTATCATTATTTTTTAAAGAAAGAATTGTTTTTGAATTATTTTTTGTATTTCTAATTACATATTTATTATTTGTTTTTTTATTTAATATATTTACATAATCAGACTTTATTTTATTTGAATGAAGAAAATTAATTATTTCTTTTCCTTCAATATCATTTCCAACACATGAAAAGTAATATACATTTAAATCATATTTACTTAGAACTATTGGTACATTTAATATATTTCCTATACTTTTGGTTATATTATTTATTGTATACTCATTATTTTCTTTTAAAAATGTATTTAAAAAAATATTTAAATTATAATTTAAATCACCAATTACTATTATATTATTCATATTCTTCACCATTTTTAGTATAACCAAAGAAAAAAGAGCTTATGCTCTTTTATAATTAAAATAATGATTATTATCAAAACTACATTGATTTTTTTCCATAATATTCCCTTTTATAATTTTTCAAATATTCTTGTAAGGCATTAATCCTTATGCTATCATATCTAGAATCATTATTCACATCAATTTCTTGATATTTTCTTTTATCAATATCACTGGAATTACCTTTGATATAATAAGCAGTATGACTATCATATGAAATTATATCAAATCTACTAACATTATTACCTTTAATCTCTTCAATCTCGACTGTTAAAAGTCTATCTACAACAATACCAAAACCTAATGAAATTATTTCACTTTTATTAACTACACTTTTATCTATTAATAGATCTATTGTTTCATAAGGTAACAAAAAATCACTTTTACCATTTAAAAAATTATAAATACTTGCGGCTAATTGTTGATCCATATCATCAAATCTATTTATTTTTAAATTATTATTTTCCTTATTTGAATTTTGTAGTCGTTGTAATATTGCTATAATATTTGATTTCATTATATTACATCTCCTTTTAGATAAATACATTATATATTTTAAACAAAACCTTGTCAATTATATATAAATTCACTTTTTTTACTTTATAAGCTTAATTCTATTAATACATAAACACACATATAAAAATCTATTTATATCACTTGTTTTTATTATAACAAAAAAACTAAGACATTTCTATCTTAGTTCATAATCTATTTACTATTTTTTATATTTGATTGTGCAGATGCAAGTCTTGCTCCTGGTACTCTAAATGCTGAACAAGAAACATAATCAAGACCAATTCTATCAAAATTTTCTATTGATTTTGGATCACCAGCATGTTCACCACATACACCAAGTTCAATATTAGGATTAGCGTTTCTTGCCTTTTCTTTTGAAATATTTACAAGTCTTAATACACCCTTTTCATCTACTGATTTAAATGGGTCTGTTTCAAATATTTTTTTATCATAATAATCTTTTAAGAATTTACCAGAATCATCTCTTGAGAAACCAAATGTTAACTGCGTTAAATCATTTGTTCCATAACTAAAGAAGTCACATTCTTTACCTAGTAAATCAGATATTATAATTGCACGAGGAATCTCAATCATTGTTCCTATTTTATATTCAATATCTACACTATTTTCTTTTAATATTTTATCTGCTTCTGTTTTTATTATATTTTTTACATATTTAAGTTCAACATCATCACCTATTAAAGGTATCATAATATCAACTATTGGATTATTACCATTTTTCTTAACATTAACAGCAGCATTTATAACTGCTTTTGTTTGCATAATTGCAATTTCAGGATATGTGATAGCAAGTCTTACTCCTCTATGACCCATCATTGGATTAAATTCTTTTAATTCACTAATTCTATCATGAATTTCTTCTAGTGATATATTAAGGCTTTCAGCAAGTTCTTTTATTTCACTTTCTTCTTTTGGTAAGAATTCATGTAAAGGTGGATCAAGATATCTAATAACAACTTTTTCATTATTCATTACTGTAAATAATTTTTCAAAGTCTGATTGTTGATATGGAAGAATTTTACTTAATGCTTCTTCTCTTTCTTCTTTTGTTTCTGATAAAATCATTCTTCTAAAGTTAAATATTCTTTCTTTTTCAAAGAACATATGCTCTGTCCTACATAGTCCGATACCTTTAGCACCCAATCTTTTAGCATTTAATGCATCTTTTTCTGAATCAGCATTTGCTCTTACAATTATTCTTGAATATTCATTTGTCCAAGACATAAATTCTTCAAATTCGCCTTCTATTACGTCATCTTTTGTTTTTATTTGTCCTTTATATACATTACCGGTATTTCCATCAATTGAAATATAGTCTCCTTCATTTAAAACAATATTACCAATTTTTAATACTTTTTCTTTTTCCGATGCATATGCATCATTCAAACCACTTACACAACATTCACCCATTTGTCTTGCGACTACTGCGGCATGTGATGTCATACCACCTCTAATTGTTAATATACCATTTGCTTTTTTCATTCCTTCAATATCTTCTGGTGATGTTTCAAGTCTAACTAAAATAGAGTCTTCATCTTTTAAATCTTTAGAATTAAAATATATTTTACCTACTCCTGCACCAGGGGATGCTGCTAAGCCTTTTCCAATAGGTGTTTTTGTTTTTAAATCTTCTTCATCAAATGATTTATGAAGTAATTGTGAAAGTGTACTTGCATCTACCGATAAAAGTGCTTCTTCTTTTGTTATTAATCCTTCTTTTACAAGATCAACTGCTATTTTAACTGCTGCTTTTGCTGTTCTTTTTCCATTTCTAGTTTGAAGTATATATAATTTACCATCTTCTATTGTAAATTCCATATCTTGCATATCTTTATAATGCTCTTCTAATTTTTTTGCATATCCATAAAATTCTTTATATAAGTCTTTATTATATTTTTCTAAGGTTTTAATTGGATTTGGAGTTCTAATTCCCGTAACTATATCTTCTCCTTGTGCATTAATTAGATATTCCCCAAATAGTTCATTTTCACCAGTTGCTGGATTTCTTGAAAATGCTACACCACTACCTGATTTTTCATTTAAATTACCATATACCATTTGCTGAACATTAACGGCTGTTCCCCAAGAATATGGAATATTATTCATTTGTCTATATATATTTGCTCTTTCATTATTCCAAGAATTAAATACGGCTTTTATTGCTTCTATTAATTGATACTTAGTGTTTTGTGGAAATTCTTCTCCTGATATTTCTTTATAGATATCTTTAAATTTAAGTACTATTTCTTTCATATCTTCTTTTGTAAATTCAATATCTAATTTAATACCTTTTTCTTTTTTTATTTCATCTAAGACTCTTTCAAATTTACTTTTATCGTATCCTTTAACAACATCAGAAAACATTTGTATAAATCTTCTATATGAATCATATATAAATCTTTTATTTTCTTCACTAAAACTTTCTACTATTTCGTCATTTAAACCTAAGTTTAATATTGTATCCATCATTCCAGGCATAGATGCTCTAGCACCACTTCTAACAGATACTAATAATGGATTTGTTTTATCACCTAATTTTTTACCAGAACTTTTTTCAAGTTCTTCTAATTTTTCATTTATTTCTTTAATTATTTCATCATTTAATTCTTTATTATTTTCATAATAATTATTACATGCATCAGTACTTACTATAAATCCATTTGGAACAGGAAGACCAATTTTAGCCATTTCACAAAGATTTGCGCCTTTTCCTCCTAGGATATTTCTCATATCTTTATTTCCTTCTTTAAAAGAATATACATATTTCATAATTTATTCCTCCTCGTATTTTCTTTTTTCATCTAAATAACATTTACCACATAATGGTATATATTTTACATTACTAACTGAACCATCTATTAAATTAGTATCTCCTTTTAATGTAAATTTATCATTTATAAATCTTGCATTAAATTTTGCTCTTTTACCGCATCTACATATAGTTATTAATTCATCTAATTCATCAGATAATTCTAAAAGTCTTTTACTTCCAGTAAATAACTTACTTTGAAAATCAGTTTTTAGTCCATAACATATAACAGGAATATTATAATATTTTGTTATATAGTATAATTCATCAACTTGTTTTTCACTTAAAAACTGTGCTTCATCAACTAAAATACATGATATTTCATCTAATTTATCATAATATTTTTCAATAGATTCATTTTCTTTTAAAAGAATATCTACCTTTCTTTTAAGACCAATTCTTGATTCTAAATAATTATCTCCTTTTGTATCTATTTCTGACTTTATTACAATTACCTTTTTATTATTTTGTTCATAATTATAAGCAACTTGCATTAATGCAGAACTTTTTCCGCAGTTCATTGCGCCATATCTAAAATATAATTTCGACATTTTATCCACCCTATTTTATTATACCAAAATAAAAATGCATTTACATTTGTAAATACACTTACTTTACACTTTTTAACTTATCTTTTATTTCTAGGATGACACTTTAAATATACTTCTCTTAAATGTTCATTACTTACATGTGTATATATTTCTGTTGATGATAATGATGCATGACCAAGTAACTCCTGAACAACAAGCAAATCACAACCATTATCTAGTAAATGTGTTGCGAATGTATGTCTAAACATATGAGGAGTAATATTTAGTTTAATACTTGTTCTTTTTATAATATCATCTATTATTTGTTCTACCCTTCTTGTTGTAAGTTTTTCACTTTTTTTACCAACTATTAAATAATCACTTTTAACACCATCAAGTAATAAGTTTCTTCCTTCTTTTAAATATAAATTAATATATTCAAGGGCATAATCCCCAAATGATACTAATCTTTCTTTACTACCTTTACCAAATATTAATATATTTTTATTACTAAAATCAATATCTTTTAATTTTATATTAACTAATTCTGATACTCTGACTCCTGATGCATATAATACTTCTAAAATTACTCTTTCTCTTTGTCCTTCTTTTGTTTTTATATTAGGAACATTTAATATTTCTTCCATATTATTATAATTTATGAATTTTGGTATTCTTTTTTCTTTTTTAGGACTTGATACAAGTAAAAATGGATTTGATTCTACTTTATTATTTAGTACTAAATATTTATAAAATGTTCTAAGTGAACTTAATTTTCTTGATATAGTAGATTTTGCATCATTTTTTTTATTTAAGTATATTACATATTCTTTTGCTTCATTATAATCCATATTTTTATAATTTATTTTATTACTTAAAATAAATGAATTATACTCATTTAAATCTTTTTTATAATTATTACATGTAAAATCTGAATAATTTCTTTGATATTTTAAATATTCTATAAATTTATTTATTTCTTTTTCCATAATATCACCACTAACTAAAAGAAGTTTAAATTTTAAACCTCTTATTACTTTAATTTTCTAACTTTATTTTCATCAGTTGAATCATATAACATATCAAGTTCAGTCATTTTTTCATCAATATCAAGATAATTATTATTCATAATATTACTAGCAAAATCATCTGTATAATCATTTTCATCATTTATATCACTTGTTTCATCTATTCTAACTAATGAATCTTTTGCTTTTTCAATTATTGATAATACTTTTTCTTTTTCTGAAAGAGGTAAAATTTTGGCTCCTTCATTTAAATTAATACTTTTAAAGAAATAAAGAACAAAATTTCTAAAAGCTTTATAATCTGTACTAAAATACTTATATAATGAATCTAAATAATTTCCTTTTCTTTGTATTTCTCTGTGTATTTTTACAATTGGTATACTACTTACATTTGGACTTAATAAACACTTATCCAAATTACATTTAGAAACTAAATATTCATCTATTCTACTAGGGTTTATCTTTTTTATTTTTTCAAATATTATATCAAAATTATCACTATCAAGAATGGCTCTTACATTATAATATGCTAAATCATATCTATTACCTTTTGATGATTCAATATACAAATTAGGATCAAAATTATTTTCTAATAATCTCCTCTTAATCGCATAAGAATAAAGGAAATATGATGTAACATCATCTATTTCCTCCATACTTCCAGAAAGTAATTTTATTTTATTATTCTTGTATTCAACATATAAAGTATAATTTTTTCTTACATTCTTAGTATTTTTCATAAACTATCTTACCATATAAGGATTATCTTTTGATCCATCACCACTAGCATATAATGATAATTTATCAATATAAATTATAGGATAAAATGTAAATGTTGCGGATGCCTTTGATACATTTAAAATACCATTAGAAACATTATAAACTTGATATGTATTATCAGCTACACCTGTAATAGTTTTATAAGTTGTACTTATATCATTAAAATAATTATAATTCGAACATGTATAAGTATTTGAACTATTACAATGAGAATCAAGACTTGCTCTCATATATTCACTAGCAGTCATTATTGTTACATATTGATTTTCTATTTGATTAGCACATTCTGTTTTACCATCAATACTATTATCACTTAAATATCTTTTCCCAATACATGCACTATGAGGTACAATTAAACTCTTTTCTTCTTCACTAAAATATTCTGCATCATTATAAACAAGTTCCATAGTATCTTTAAGTCTACTTACAGAATAATCATTAATACCATCATATTTAGATTGATCAACATTGTATCTATTATCCCATGATGTTGAATAATTAAGTCTCTTTACTGTTATTAATCTTAATTCATTATCTTCATCTATTTCTATTATTCTATATAATCTTCCACCAATAGATATATAATTTTTTGGTGTTTCACCCTTAAATATATATTTGTTTTCACTTTGATATAAACCATCGCCACTAGTAACAATGCCTTGATCTTTTATATAATCTGCGATAGACCTTGTTTCATAATATTTACCACATTTTATGTATGGAATAAGTTTATACTTTTCATTTTTCTTTATTGCAGAAACATACCCATCACATTTGACATTTTCATCATCTATAGAAGATAATTCTTTAATATATTTAGCATTAACTAATGTATCTAAATTTATTTTTGATTGTTCATTTTCATCTTTTGGTAATAATTTTCTATTATCATTCAAATAATTTTTTGCGGCAGTTTTTAAATTTTCTTCCATTTGCGAATATGATTTTGTTTTAGTTGTATTTTTTCCTCCAAACGCAAAAATCATAACTAATATTGCAACTATTAAAATTACAATTATTGTAACAATTTTTAATATATTTTCCCTAATAAATCCCATATTAATACCTTCCTTTTGTTTAATTATACCACATAAAAATAAAGATAACAATTATAAAAGAAAAAGAAACTGAATTTTCAGTTTCATTTTTTTTGTACCCATTTACAAACATTTCTAGAACCTGTTTTTGTACTATATATTCTGCAAGAGCAATTTCCACCACTTGTCGTTCCAATAACACATAAACCTTGATTTTTTTTACATCTTTCAACTGACCAGCCTTCATATGTATCAAATCCATTATAACTATAATTATCCTTTGTACATACATATTCTTGTTCTGGTGGACAATTATTAGTAACATTACTATCGCCCTTGGTATAATGAATTTTAGTCTTTACTACATTTGAGCCTCCATTTGAAAATTTTGGAATCTCAGAGCCTTTTGGAACTACTTTTATTTCTATTGCTTCAACACGTTTACATAAACCACTTGATCCAGTCCATTGATCATTTGATACAGTTCCAAGCCAACCTTCTCTTCTTATATGAACTCTATAATACACATCAAAATAATAAGCAACTTCTCCAGTTAATTTTATTTTTATTTGTTCCAATCTTTTTTCTCCAGTTCCATAATTAGATTTTCCTTGGCAATTAATACACATAGTTTGTCCAGCTTGAACATCTGAATTATAATCACCATATGTTTGTCTATGGCCATTATATACAATACTACCACTTATTTTAGGTACAGAATCTATACTTAATTTTACATTTTTAATTGCAAGAGACTTACCTACAGTACCACCTATTTGTCCATTTTGAGCAATCATTTTATTTGAATCCGTAGGAGTTTCTTCATTTCCATAATAAATTTCATAAGTAACATTAACATTCTTAACAATTTTTATTTGTGTTGAACTAGATTGAGAACAATTTCCTGCATTATCACATGATTGTATATATACAGGTTCATTTCTTTCGGCTGAAAATGGAGTAGTAGTAAACTTATTCTTATTAGAATTTGCATATGGTTCCCACTTTTTATCTTTAGTATACTTATACTGAAAATGCTTTATTCCTGATCCAGAATCTGAAGAAGATAATTCTAAAGAGAAATCTTTTGTAGACCATTTCCCAGCATTTGGATTTATTATAGTAGGAGTTACCGGTGGTGTTTTATCAATTTTAACTGTAGTTTCAATCTCATCACTTTCATTTCCTGCATTATCAACTGCTCTAAACTTTACAGTTTCATTTCTCTCATTTGAAAAATAATCCAAATCATTATAATTTGCAGATGACCATTTATGCCATGCACCACCATAATAAGCTTCATATCTATTTATTCCTGATTCATTATCTGTAGATGATGGTTTTATTCTTAAATCTTGATTTGTCCAATTACTATTTGTACCAGATAAACTTGGTTTTGTTGGTTTTGTTTTATCTATATATATATTAAATTCCCTTTTACAAGTTGTACTTGTTCCTGCATCATTTGTTACTTCATATGATAATGTATCTGTTTTCTTTGTTGTTGAATAAACTACTGTATAACTTGAATTACATGGACTTCCACCAGATGATTCACAAGTCAAAGTTATTGATCGGTTTTCCCTTATCCATGAATTAGGTGCTACATTAGTGTCTCCACTCCATACACATTCTGGTTTTGATTTATCTATTTTTGTTATGGCAATTACAGGATAAGTAGAAATATTGCCTATTTTATCCTTTACTTTTATCACTATTCCATTTGTATTTGATTTATATGTTTTTGAATTTCCTTTCTGCCATGTTGTTCCACCATCAAAACTATATGCTGCATCTGCGAGTCCTGATTTAGAATCTGCTGCATTTACAGTAAGTGTTACATCCTTGTTTGTCCATTTACCTGGATTACCTGTTACACCTGTTATATTTGGTTCTTCATGATCAAAATTACTTAACTTTATTACATCAGAACTTACAGTATTTGTTCCATCTGTTATTCTCGCTATAAATGTTGTATCTTTATCTACTGTTATTGATTTTCTATATATTTTCCATGTTGTTCCACCATCTATACTTATTTCATTTTTTTCTATATTTTGATCATTTATATTTTTTATTTCTGGATATGTAAATGTTATTGTCTTTGTTAAACTCCATCCTCCTGGTATTTTATCTGGTTCTGAAGTTATTTTATGATCTATTTTTTTTATATCATACAGTTTTGTTGTCATTTCTGTAGATTCACAAATTCCTTTTTTTGTACATACTTTTACATTTACTTTATAATTTATTAAATTTCCATTTTTATCTGTTCTTTTTAAATTTTCAAATAAATGACTTGCTTTATTGCTTGTTACTATTTTTCCATCATTTAATTGATAATAATATGTATCTATTATTGCATTTGCTTCTCCAATCTTTGGTAAAGCAATTACTCTTATGCTATTTGTTGATTTTGCTAATCTTAAATCCAATGTAATTTTATTATTAATATTTTCACATTTTACTATTTGACCTTTTCTATCTCCTACTTCTTTACGTGCACATAGTGTACGATCCTTATTTTTAAGATAATACTCTACATCTCCATTTGAATATATTTTTAAATATCCATCACTTGGGTTATCACCCTTAAATTCTAATTTATCTGTTTCACCATTTTCATTTATTTGTACTCCATCTTTAAATGTATAATATCTAGCTTCTTTTGTATTGTTATATTCTAACTGTGCTATTCCTTGAATTTCATCTACATCATTCTTAAATGCTTTCCTTTTGGCTCCATCTCTTGTATCTAATATTTTTGGCATTGATATAGCTAGTATTGTCGCCAATATTACTAATACCGCTAATAATTCAATTAATGTAAAACCTTTTTTCTTACCCATATTTTCTTTTCTCCTACTAAATATATTTACTACCCTATACTATTTATCTTATAATATCACATTTTTTAGTTTTTTTAAACATTTTTCGGCAAAAAAAGACATTAGTTTAAACTAATGTCCAAATTTATATTAATATTTTATTTACAACACGTATATGTTTTAGTACATGAATAACTATATCTGCAAGAACAGTTTCCACCACTTGTTGTACCTACTGTACATGTTCCTCCTAAAGTATTTCTACAATAAGATATTGCAGTACCTGCTTTTGTCGTTGAACATGATGTTCTATATGAACATGTTTGATTTGTACAAGAAGGTGTTGATGGTGCTGGTGCAGTTTCACAGTTACTATACTTACTATCTGTTATAACTGTTGCATTTGTTGTTACATTTGATCCATCATTACTAAATGATGGTTTTGAAGCTCCTTTTGGAACAGCTTTTATTTGAATTGCTTCAATACGTTTACATAGACTACTTGAACCAGTCCACGCTCCATTTGCAACAGGATTAAGCCATCCTTGTCCTCTTACATGAACTCTATAATAAACATCAAATGCTGACGCAATATCACCGGTTAACCATATTCTAACTTTTTCCATACGTTTAATACCATTGGAATTTGTAGGCATAGTATTACCAGCAGTGATATTACCACTATCACCATATGTTTGTCTATGTCCTTGGTAACTAATTCCACCACTAATTCCCGGTGCACTAATATTTAATTTTAAATTATGCATTGCAACCGACTTACCTACAGTTCCTCCAAGTGATCCATTCATACCACTTTCTGTTGAACTATCACTCAAATATACAGTGTAATCAATATCTGCATATTGTCCAATTCTAACTGTTTGATTTGCAGGACATGCTGTAAAATTACCTGCATTATCGTATACTGTTCCTGGTGATAGTTTTGTCCAATTTCCTTGCCAGTTTATAAACCATGATACATTTCCTTTGCAGTTACTTCCACCGGTATCAGAACATGTTCCAACAAGTGTTCTAGAACCACTTGTCCAAGCATCGCTTCCACCTGAACTAGTACAAGTTGGTGCTGTTTTATCTATTCTAACTGTTTGATCTGCAGGACATACTGTTGCATTACCTACATTATCATATACTGTTCCTGGTGATAAGTTTGTCCAATTTCCTTGCCAGTTTATAAACCATGATACATTTCCTTTACAACCACTTTCTCCATCAGTACATTTTCCAACAAGAGTTCTAGAATTATTTGTCCAAGCATCGCTTCCACCTGAACTTGTACATTTAGGCGGTGTTTGATCAATAAAGGCATTAACTGTTCCTGTACAAGTTGTTTTATTTCCAGCATTATCTTCGATAACATCTGATACGCTCTTTGTTCTTGTTGTTCCTGTTATTAATACACCTTTTGATTGTGATGTTTTACAACCACTTCCTGAGTCACTAGCACATTGAGCATAAACTGTTATATTATTTTTTGTCCAAGTCGTATTTTGACCAATCCAGTTTCCACATACAGGTGCTGTTTTATCTATTTTTGTTATAGCTATACTTGAATGTGTATAAATATTACCAAGTTTATCCTTAACTTTTATTACTATTCCACTTGTATTTGATGTATATGTTTTGGATGCACTTGACTGCCATGTTGTTCCTCCATCAAAACTATATGCTGCATCTGCAAGTCCAGAACCTGGTTTTACATTATTATCTCCTTTATCTTCCGCTCCATTTACTGTTATAGTTACATCTTTATTTGTCCAATCACTTGGATTTCCTGTTACACTAGTTATTGTAGGTGCTGTATGGTCAAACTGACTTAAAGTTATTGATGTTGATTTTAAGCTATTTGTTCCATCTGTTATTCTCGCTATAAATGTTGTATCTTTATCTACTGTTATTGATTTTCTATATATTTTCCATGTTGTTCCACCATCTATACTTATTTCATTTTTTTCTATATTTTGATCATTTATATTTTTTATTTCTGGATATGTAAAGGTTATTGTTTTTTCTAAACTCCAATCTTTTGGTGAAAATTTATATCCTATTTCACTTATTGGTTTTAATTTTACTGTTATAGTATTTTCCTCACATTTTCCTCTTTTAGTACAAGCTTTAACTTTTATTATATAATCCTTTAGCTTACCATTTTCTTCTGCTTTTAGATTCTCATATAAATGTGATGCTTTATTACTTGAAATTACTTTTCCATTATCTAGTTGATAGTAATATTCATTTATTAATACGTCACTATCCCCATTTTTTGGCACTACTGTTACTCTTATACTATTTGTTGTAGTTACAGCACTTAAATTTAATGTAAATTTTTCTATAGTTTGATCTTTACACTTTTCTACTTTTCCTTTTCTATCCCCCACTTCTTTACTTGCACAAAAGATATGATCCCTACTAGTTAATTCATATTCTATATCCCCATTTGAATATATCTTAATATATCCATCACCTGGATTCTCACCCTTAAAATTTAGTTTATCTTCTTCATTTACTACATTTGTTTGATTGCCATCCTCAAAATTATATACTCTTGCCTCTTTTTTATTGTTATATTCTAGTTGCGCTATTCCCTGTAATTCATCTACATCATTTGTAAATGCTTTCTTAGATGATTCATATCTAACATCCATAATTTTTGGAACAGATATTGAAAGTATTACAGATAGTACTACTAATACTGCAAGTAATTCTATTAATGTAAAGCCTTTTCTATCTTTCATATTTATCACCTATTCGTTTTCTTTGTATTCAATTTTATAAGCACTAGTAATATCATCTGTTATAGATGATGTTATTATTCTTTGCTCTGATGGTGCAAGTTCTGATCCAACATATCCAACTAATTCAGTAATTACTTCATCACTTCTATCTTTTACATAAATAGTAAAACTACCTACATATTTTGACTCTTTCGAATTATTTGTTATTGTAGTTTCAAGAGTTGTTACTCCATCTTGTTCAATCATAGATGTATTTGTAAATGTTAAATCTCCTAATTTTTTATCTTCAATAACACCTGTATTTGTGTTTACATTAATATCACCATAATCGTTCTTTTTAGGAACATCCTCTGTCTTATTTCTATTAATAATTCTAACTATTGTAAAAATAAGTAACCCTACTATTATTAAACACATAATAATTGCTTTGATTTTATCATTCTTTTTCATAAATACCTCCTCTATTATTCATAATAATATTCTACCATTAAATTACTAATTTTAAAATATATTTTTTATAAAAATTAAAAAAGCATCATATAAATGATACTATTTTTTTAAAAGTTCGCTAGCAGCCGTAACTAAACTAGCCATATTTTGCATGTCTGATGGAATTATTATTTTAGTTGCCTGACCTTCTGCAACTTTTTCTAATGTCTCAAATTGTTTTAATGCAAGTACTGATTTGTCTGCTCCTGCTTCTTTTAAAAGTTTAATACCAGCAGCTGTTGCTTCTTGAACTTTTAATATTGCTTCTGCTTCACCTTCAGCAAGTTTTATCTGTGATTCTTTTTGAGCTTCTGCTCTTAAGATAGCACTTTCTTTTTCACCTTCAGCAATTAATATACTTGATTTCTTTTCACCTTCTGCTTGAAGAATTTTTTCTCTTCTTTCTCTTTCAGCACGCATTTGTTTTTCCATTGCTTCTTGTATATCTCTTGGTGGAATAATATTTTTTACTTCAACTCTGTTTATTTTTATTCCCCATGGATCAGTTGCTTCATCAAGTATTAAGCACATTTTATTATTGATTAAATCTCTGGATGTTAATGTTTCATCAAGTTCAAGTTCACCAATAATATTACGAAGTGTTGTTGCTGTTAATGTTTCAATTGCATTTATTGGATTTTCAACACCGTATGTATATAATTTTGGATCAGTTATTTGAAAATAAACAACTGTATCTATTTGCATTGTTACATTATCTTTTGTAATAACTGGTTGTGGTGCGAAATCTCTTACCTTTTCTTTTAACGAAACATTATTTGCTATTCTTTCTATAAATGGAATTTTAAAATGTAATCCTGTTTGCCAAGTAGATTTATAACTACCTAGTCTTTCAATAACGAATGTTTTTGATTGTGGTACAATCTTAATATTTGTAATAATAATCAATATTAAAACTATAATTAAAATAATAAATTGCATAACTTACATCTCCTCTTCTCTAACAATTATTTTAGCACCTTCAATTTTAAGTACCCTTACTTTTTTGCCTTCATCTATATGACTATTTGATATAGCCATCCAGTCTTTACCAGAAACTTTTACCCTACCTGGTGATAACTCGTTTATCTCTTTTGTAACTATACCTATTTTACCAATTATAATATCAATATTTGTTTTTGTAACATTTTTATTTATAAATTTATCAAGTAATGGTTTTGTAAATATTAATGAAATAATAGTAAAAAATGTAAATACTACAATTTGAATAATTAAATTATCTGTAAAATATGTACTAATAAATGCACACAAACTACCAAAAGCAAACCAAATAGTAATTAAATTAAATGATAAGGCTTCAATTATCAAAAAGGCAAATATCAAAACAAACCATATCATAACACTTACCTCCTTTACAACTATTATATTACTAAAAAACTATAAAAAGCAATAAAAAAAATGGCTTTTATACCATTTATTTATTTAATAAATCTAATAAATTAATTTTAAACATATCTTTATCAGCATTTTCTTTACTAATCATAACACCTTTATATGCATTTAATTCTGTAGCATGTCCTTCTAAGAATAATTCTTCTGGTGAAAGTGATTTCAATAAAATAATATTTTTATTTGTATATATATCATAATGAAGCACTATTTCACCATGAACTTTAGTAAATAATTCATCCGCAGGAAGTGTAAGTTCATATGAAACTGTATTTTTTTCTTCATCAGTAGATATAATATTACCTAAAAAATCTCCTTCTTTCATTTTAGGATAAAATTCAAATATTAATTTTTTAAATGCAAACATATTATACTTTTTTAAAGAACGCTCACACTTCTTAAATTTAATTTCATCAAAATATTCAAATATATAATTTCCTTTCATATTATACCCCCTAAACGGATGACTTTACTCTCCATTTGCATGCGCAATTATATCATAATTGTAAACAATTGTCAAATAAAGCCTAAGGTTTTTCATATTATTCTTCTTATAATTTTATTATATCATTAAAAAATATAAGTAAAAAGACCAAAATTATATTTTTTACTTATATTTTACACTATTTTGCATCATACCAATTTTTACCAATTTCAACATCTACTTCTAGTGGTACATTTAATTTATATGCATTTTCCATAAAATTTATAACTATTTCTTTAACTTTTTCAAGTTCATCATTTTTTACATTAAAAATAAGTTCATCGTGTACCTGAAGTATCATTTTACTTTTTAAATTTAATCTATTAAATTCATTATATATATCAATCATTGCTTTTTTTAAAATGTCAGCACTTGAGCCTTGAATTGGTGTATTAAGTGCCATTCTTTCACCTTGAACTTTAATCATATGATTTGTATTATATAATTCATCAATATTTCTTTTTCTATTCATTATTGTTTTTACATAGCCTTTTTCATACGCATCTTTTATTATTTTATCCATATAATTTTTTATTCCAGGAAATGTTTCTAAATAATTATCTAAAAATTTTTTTGCTGTTTTAATATCAACACCAAGATCTTCCGCAAGTCCAAAACTACTTATACCATATATAATTCCAAAGTTAACTGCTTTAGCATCTCTTCTCATATTTTTAGTTACTTCATCTTTACTAACGTGGTATATATCCATTGCAGTTTTTGTATGTATATCTAAATGATGTTTAAATGCATCTATTAAATTTTGTTCTCCTGACATATGTGCGAACATTCTAAGTTCTATTTGTGAATAGTCACTTGATAAAAATACAGAATCCTCTTCAGGAATAAATGCTTTTCTTATTTCTTTTCCTTCTTTATATCTAATTGGAATATTTTGAAGATTTGGCTCAATTGATGATAATCTTCCTGTTCTTGTTAAAGTTTGTGTATATATAGTATGTAGTTTTCCATCTTCTTTTACACAGTTTTTTATTCCTACAATATATGTTGTATATATTTTATTTAATGTTCTATGTTCTATTATTTTTTCAACTATTGGATGATAATCTACTATTTTATCTAGTATTTCTCTAGCAGTTGAATATGATGTTTTTTTCTTTTTTGGATATGGTATTTCAAGTTTTTCAAATAATATTTCACCTAATTGTTTTGGAGACTGAATATTAAATTCTTCTCCTGCATAATTATATATTTCACTTGTTAATTCATCTAACTTTTTATTAATATTTTCTCCCATTTCATCAAGTACTTTAGTGTCTACTCTAACGCCTTCTATTTCCATAGAGGCAAGTACAGAAGATAGTTTCATTTCAATATTACTAAAAAGTTCTAGTTGTTCTTCTTCTTTCATTTTATTTGTAAATTCATCTTTAATATCATAAATAAATTTTGCTTTTTTTACTGTTAAATCAGCAAGTGCTTCGTTACTCATATTTTTTTCTTTTTTAAAGTTATCAAAAAGAGTTATATCATAATTAAATGTATTTGCTAGATATGCAATATCATCTTTAACATTATAATTTAATATATATCCTGCAATCATCACATCAAATGTACAATTTTTTATATCTATATCATATTTATTAAGAGAAACAATCATCTTTTTTAAATCATATGTATAAATCTCTTTTCCATCTAATATGTTTTTATTTTCTTTTAATACTTCAAATGGTACATAGTATGCATTTTCACCATCATATAAACTCATTCCATAAATATCTGCATTATGATAATTTGTTTCACTTATTTCTAAGTATGCTGAAACCTTTTCTTTTAATTTTAGATCATTAACATTTTCTATTATTTTATATTCTAATTTTTCTTCTTTTTTACCTGTTTCTTTAAAATCTTTTAAAAAACTATAAAACTCTAAATCACTATACATTTCTCTTAAACCATTAACATCTGGTCCATCATATTTTAATTCTTCTAAAGAATATGTAACAGGTACTTCATTATAAATTGTCGCAATATCTTTACTCATAAATGCAGATTCTTTTCCATCTATTAATTTTTGTTTAGTTGCGCCTTTTATATTATCAATATTATCATATACATTTTCTAGGCTATCATATTCTTGAAGTAATTTTAAAGCAGTTTTTTCTCCTATTCCCTTAACTCCAGGTATATTATCAGATGCATCACCCATAAGTCCTTTTAAATCTATCATTCTAATTGGTTTTATTCCATAAGTATCTATAAATGTTTCTTCATTCATTCTTATATAGTCTTTTTGTTTTAATAATTTTACTTCTGTTTCTTCATTAATAAGTTGTAATAAATCTTTATCACTACTTACTATTGTTGTTTCAAATTCTGGATCTATAAGAGCCATTTTAGAATATGTACCAATAATGTCATCTGCTTCATAATTATCTATTTCAAAACATTTTATTCCCATTAATGGAACAAGTTTTTTTGCGACTGAAAATTGTTTTTTTAAATCATCTGGAGTTTCATTTCTTCCACCTTTATAATCTAAATATTTTTCATGTCTAAATGTTTTTCCTTTATCAAATGCAACAAGCATATATTCTGGTTTTTCTTCTCTTATTATTTTGTTTAACATATTAACAAGGCCATAAAGTCCATTTGTTGGAAAACCTTTACTATTTTTCATCATATTACCTGAATATGCAGTTGCAAAATAACTTCTAAAAAGTAAGTTATTTCCATCTACTAATATAACTTTTTTCAAATTTTATCACCTACTATAAGTAATTATAACATAAAAATTTGATTAATTTTAATTTTCGAGTATAATATTGTAAAGAAAAAAAGGGATGATAATATGAAAAGAATAGAATTAAATAGAAATAATATCATAAAAAAAATAGATGAAGGAATGGAAAGTGTAATTTATATATATAAAGATGGGTCTAATATATGTTGTATAAAATTATTAAAAAAATATATTGAACTTCCTACACAAAAAATTGAAATTCCAGAAGAAACTTTTGAAAACAAAAGAAAAAAAATTGAAATAATAAATAACGATCCTTTATTTTCTGATGAAGTTAGACCAATAAGTTTAGTATATGAAAATGGAATGTTTTTAGGTTATACAATGGAATTAGAAAACTATAAAACAGCAAAAGTATTTGATAGTAGAAAGAAAAAAATTGAAATATTAAGAAAATATAAAGAAAAAATAGAAAAATTTAATAAACATGGAATATATATTGGTGATATAAGTGAAAATAATATATTTATTACTGAAAATGGTATAAAATTATGTGATTTAGATAATATTAGAATTGGTAACTTAGATTTTGATATCAAAAATTGTTTTCAAAAAGAATATTTAAGAGAATATGAAGGCATTGAAAATATAGATAAATATACTTTTAACTTATTTACTATTGGTTATTTATCAAAAATTGTATCTGTATTTGTAGATAGTTATTTAAAAGAAGGAAAATTACCTAAACCAATAAATAGTAATAGAAATCTTGAATTAATTAAAGATAAAAACTATACTGAGGATTATTTTATTGACAATTTAAAAAAAGAATATATTTTAAAAAAATGAGCATAATAAGTTTTGAAAGGAATGATTTTATGAATATAAAAGATTATATTATTCAAAACTTTAAAGATGATAACTTAGAAACTATAGAAAAAGCTATTGATGACAGTGTAAATGAATATAACGAGGATACCCTTCCTGGTCTTGGAATATTCTTTATGCTTGTTTGGGAAAATTCAAATAAAGAAGAAAAAAATACTATTCTAGAAAAGATTAAATCTAATCTAAATTAGTATTTTTTATTTTGTACTCTATTATTTTTTTATTTTCTTTTAATCTTTCATTATTAGGCGACAAACTAATTGCTTTATTAACATTTTCAAGAGCTAAAGATAAATCACCTTTATAATAATATGAAATTGATAATAAATCATTTATAGTATGATCATAACTAAATACTTCATTTATATATGTTTTTTCATGACCATTAATAGTTAGTGCCTTTTGGCAGTTACTTATTACTTCATCGTAATTACCTAAAGAATACTCTAAAAGTGCCATTTCAACATATGGATCTCTTAAGTATGGTGCTTCATTTATTGCCTTTTCAAGCCACATTTTTGCTTCATCATATCTATTTAAATTTTCGTAGCATCTAGCAATAAATCTCATAGATGCACATCTTTCATCTTTCCATGTTGCACTTTTTAAATTTAAATGTTTAATAAGTGTATCTATTGCTTCATTCCATTTTCCATAATACATATATTCTCTACCTAAATAATGCATATTTCTATCATTTTCTGGATTTTCTTTTACTGATAACTCTAAAAGTGGAAGATATGAACTTCTTGATTTAGTACTATCTGGATAATGATTTAAAATAATATCTTCATTAATTACAACATTTTCATTTTCTTTTTCATACTCTAATACTTCATGAACTGGATGAATCCATTTATAATTATTTCTACTATGAATCTTTTCATATATAAATGATACTTTAGGATTATCATTTTCATCTAAACTCCAGTTATATGTATATCTACATCTATTTGCATCTTTATTCCAAACACTTTCTAATTTTTCTCTCCATCCTTTTAAAAATACTTCATCTAAATCAGTACAAACACATATATCTGCATCATTTGGAACCATATCTAAAGAAATATTTCTTGCTACATCAAATCTCCATGGATTTATTTTCTTTTGTTTTACGTGCACTCCTTTTTCTTTTAATAATTTTATAGAATTATCAGTAGATCCTGTATCAAGTACATATATTTCATCTGCTTCTTTCATAGAATTAAACCATCTATCAACAAATTTTTCTTCATTTTTACATATTGCATATACACAAACCTTATATTTTTTCATATATTTGCCTACTTTCCTAAATATTCAATTACTATATTTACAAGTGTATTTGTAAAATAAGAATTTGATTTTATATTATTTAAATCTGGTGATAATAAATATATTTCTTTTGAACCAATATTAACTATTTCATAATCATTATCTGTACTATCTATTGCGACTATTCCCTGAGATATTACATTAGAATATTCATTATTATAAATCCATTTACTAGCTCCAACATAAATATTATCTGTATTAGTTTGTCTAAATCCATATGATACAAAATCTGTATCTGGATTAAAAGTATTTGGAGTTGTTTTTATAGATGCATTTATCATAATAGTAATTTTATAATATCCTATTTTGTTAAATTTAATTAAATTATCTTCACTATTTAGATTAACTAAATTATCAACATCAAGTTCAATTCTATCTAATGGAATTCTTTCATCTGGCTCTATTTTTATACCAGTTGCAACTGTTCCATCATTGTATTTTATTATATATGCATTTTGTATTTTACTTAATCCTGAAAGACCACTTGGTATTGTAAAATCTAAAATGTGATTAGGTCCTCCCCTATCTACAACACTTGCTTTACTTCCTGGATCACCAGTTTTTGTTTCTCCTACTTCTATGGTTTCTGATAATCCTATCGGTCCTGTTGGACCTACTTCCCCTTGTTCACCTTTTGGACCTGTTGGACCAAAACATGTTCTGCAACATTTTTTATTTTTATTAATCATGTCTAATATTCTTTGTTCTTCACAATTATTCATTTTTTCACTCCTTTAATATATTTTATGAAAGATGTAAATTTTTGTATGTAAAAACTCCCCAAAATTGAGGAGTCTTTATATTTAAGCTATTTTTACAATATTAATATAAGCACTAGTATCTGGTCCTGGAGATATAGTTGCTGCATCTGTTGCTTCTATTGATAAACCTATTTGATCATTTGCATTAAATGAATTTATAGTACTTCCAGAAAATTCTGTATCTACATTTGCTGTTAAACTTTTTGTAATTGATGTATTACTAATAGGTGTTGTATTTTGATTAAGTCTTACTGTAACATCTGTATTAGTACTTGGACTACCATAAAAATAATAATCAACTTGATAAACGCCATTTTCTGGTATCGTTAATTTATTTTGTGTATCTAAAGTTATTCCATTTGCTGGTCCATTACTTCCAAGTGGTACATCTGCCGCAACATTTTGTGTTAAAGTGATTGTATTTTCTGTAGTATCATATTTTCTTCCATAAGTATTAGTTGGTGAAACTGTTGCTCCTGCGGGACCTGTTGGACCTGTTGGACCTTGTTCTCCTTGAAGTCCTTGAGTACCCTGTAGTCCTTGTATTCCCTGTGGGCCTGTTGGTCCTGTTGGGCCTTGTACTCCTTGAAGTCCTTGAGTACCCTGTAGTCCTTGTATTCCCTGTGGACCTGTTGGACCTGTTGGACCTTGTACTCCTTGTATTCCTTGTGGACCTGTTGGACCTGTTGGACCCGTTGGACCTCCTGCGGGACCTGTTGCTCCTGTTGGACCTGTTGGACCAAAACATGGTCTACAACATTTCTTATTTTTATTAATCATATCTAATATTCTTTGCTCTTCACAATTATCCATAATTTCGCTCCTTTCGATTATATAATACGAAAAAAATAAAAAATTGAATAATTATAACAACTAAAAAAAGTACAAATTTATTTTGCACTTTTACATATTTCTAAGTTTAGCATCCATTTTACTAGTTATGTCATCTATTATTTTATTAAATACATTACTTATTTATATGTTAATATTATAGGTTTACATCGCTCTGCATAACCATTAAATACATAGTGTTTATAAAAAGTAGATGATTCACTATATAATTGTTTTTCGATATAATTTAAACAATCAATAGGATTATCGGAAACATAATAAAGATCATTTGCACCACACATATCAAGTATATTAATAAGATCATCCCATTCATGATTTATATTAACTATAACAATAGGGCTATCATGTTCATTATTTTTCTTACCATTAATTGTTCTAAACAATTCTTCCAATGTGCCTAATTGACCTTTCATAAAAATAAATGCATCAGACAATTCTATAATTGTATCTGTCATTTCAGATTGATTTTTCATTTGTAAAGATCGATATATTACATGTTGATATTCATTCCAATTAGAATAATGTGCCATATAATGTTCTGTATAACATACAGTTGCTCTATCAAATTCATTTATTTTTTTAAACACTATAGATGGTAAACCACTACAACCATCAAAAATTATTTTATAATCTCTATTATTTATTAAATCACCTAATTCATTTGCAAAAGATGTATAACAATCACTCATATTTGCATTTATAGAACCACCAATAAAAATATTTATATCTTTTAGCATCATATTAAATTCTAACCTTCTAACTATACCTTCATCAATTAAATTTGCTCAGTATTATATCATATTATAATTACTATTTCAATAAATCACTATAACTAAAAAAAAGTACAAATTAAATTTGCACTTTTACATATTTCTAAGTTTAGCATCCATTTTACTAGTTACATCATCTATTATTTTATTAAATACATTCATAACTTCTTCATCAGTTAATGTCTTATCCATATCAGTAAATGTTAATTTATATGCGATTGATTTTTTATCTTTATCAACATTTTCACCTGTATAAACATCAAATACTTCAATATTAGTAAGCATTCTTGAACCTGACTTTTTAATTAATTTTTCTACTTCTTCACTTGTTACATTTTTATCAACTATAAATGCTAAATCTTTTGTTATACTTGGTAATTTTGATGCTGGTTTAAACTTAATTTGTTTAGTTTTTACATTTAATTTATCTATTGATAATTCAAGTACATATATTTCATCTTTTTCTAGTTTTGGATGAACTCTTCCAATAAATCCAACTTTTTGTCTATCTAAAATAATATCTGCACTTATACCAGGATGTAAATTTTCTTCAGTACTAATTACAAATGAATATCTATTTTTAAGTCCTAAATAATCAAATAAATTTTCAACAATACCTTTTATTACATAAAAATCAGTTTTTATTTTTGAATTATTCCAAGATGTACTTATATAATTTCCATATAATGCAACACCTAAATAATTTTCTTCTTTAAAATCATCAAAGAATACTTTACTTGTTTCATAAATATTAATATCTTTAAGTCCTCTAGATTTATTATATTTAATTACATCTATTAAAGATGGTATCATTGATTTTCTAAGTACTGATCTATCTTGACTCATTGGATTAGGTACTTCTATTACCTTTTTATCTTTAGAGAATAAATCAGATGTTTTTTTATCAACTAAAGTATAAGTTCTAACTTCATTTAATCCTAAACTTCTCATTCTTTTGCTGATATTTTTTCTAAATGCTATTACTTCTTCATATTTTCCTTCTTTTGTAGGTAATACAGGAAGTGTATTTTTTAAATTATGGTATCCATATAGTCTACCAATTTCTTCAACTATATCATTAACATTATTTTCTATATCTAATCTTCTTCTTGGAATAGTTACTTCAAAAGTATCACCATCTAAAGTATATTTAAAATCTAATTTATCTAATTGATCTTCAATATCCTTATCAGTAAGTATAATACCAAGTAATGAATTTACCTTTTCTGTTTTAAATGTTATTTTTTTCTCTGTTTTATCTTCATTATCATAAAGTACATAATCACTTAATACTTTACCTCCTGCATATTTTTCAAGTAAATGACACGCTCTATCTAGTGCTTTTATAGTATATTCATAATTTAATCCTTTTTCATATCTCATAGATGCTTCACTTCTTAGATTTAATCTTTTTTCTGTTTTTCTTATATTAGTAGGATTAAATATAGCACTTTCTATTAATACTTCTGTTGTATTTTCATCAACATCAGTATTAAGTGCGCCCATTACTCCCGCAACTGCGACTACTCTTTTTCCATCTGTTATTACAATATCATCAGAACTTAATGTTCTTTCTTTTTTATCTAAAGTTACTATGTTCTCATTATCATTTGCCATTCTAACAAGTATTTCATTACCTAGTTTATTTTTATCAAAGAAATGAAGTGGTTGACCATATTCAAGCATTACATAGTTTGAAATATCAACTATATTATTTATTGGTCTCATACCTGCGGATATTAATCTATTTTGAATAAATTTAGGAGATTCACCTATTTTTAAATCTGTTACCATTTTAGCTTTATAATATGTACAATTTTCTGTATCTACTTTTAAGTTAAAATGATTTTTAACTGAATCACTTATTTCTTCGTAACTATCATCTGGTAAGTTTACTTTTTTTCCTAAGATTGCTCCTACTTCATAAGCAAATCCTATATGATAAAAGCAATCATTATTTTTGTGTTTATGTATATCTAAATCGTATAAAGTATCACATGCTCCCATATATTCTAAAGCATCTACTCCAACAGGTGCAGCATCATCAAATACATATATACCTTTTTTATAGTTTTCTTCCGTGTCTTCTTCTAATCCTATTTCTGATAAAGCACATATCATACCATTTGAGTCAACACCTCTTTTTTTACTTTTTGAAATAGTAAAATTACCTGGAAGTGTAGCTCCTGGAAGAGCCACTATTACTTTTATTCCTTCTTTTACGTTTGGTGCGCCACATACTATTTGAATAGTTTCTTTTCCTACATCTACCATACATACATGCATATGATCTGAATCAGGATGAGGAACACATGATAATACTTTTCCTACAACTAAATTATCAATATGATTAGATATTACATGTTCAACATTTATACCTGCTTTTGTTACTTTATCTGCTAGTTCATCAAGATTCTCATTTTCTATATCAATATAATCTTTTACCCAGTTCATACTTATCATAGTTATCTAATCTCCTTTCTATCAAAATTTTTTGTTTCTCTTAAATCATTTTCATGACATACTCTCATATCAGTAATACCATATTTAAGCATTGATATTCTTTCAGCAGCCATACCAAATGCAAATCCTTGCCATTCATTTGGATCATAACCACATGCTTTTAATACATTAGGATGAACCATTCCTCCACCACAAATAGTTATCCATCCTTTTGGTTTACACATTGAGCAACCACTTCCATCACAATATATACAACTCATATCCATCTCTACTGATGGTTCTGTAAATGGATAATAACTTGGTCTAAATCTTGCTTCTACTCCTTCTCCAAACATATTTTTTATAAATGCATCAAATGTTCCTTTTAAATCACTAAGTGATATATTTTTATCAATTACAAGTCCTTCAATTTGAGTAAATTCTTGTTCATGAGTCGCATTTATATCTTCTCTTCTATATGTTTTACCAGGACATATCATTCTAATTGGAGTTTTACCTTCTCCTTTTAACATTGTTCTTACTTGAACTGGTGATGTTTGGCTTCTAAGTAAGATATTTTCTCCTTCTAAATAATATGTATCTTGTGCATCTCTAGCAGGATGATCCTTTGGTAAATTAAGCATTTCAAAGTTATATTTATCAAGTTCTATCTCTGGTCCTTCTAAAACATCATATCCCATTCCTATAAAGAATTCTTCTGTTTCTTCAACTATTTTTTCTATTATTGATGGACTTCCTGATGGAATAAAAGTTCCACTTAAAGTGATATCTATTTTTTCTTCTTCTAATTTTTTATTTAATGCTTCTTCTTCTAATTTTTCTTTTAATTCATCAAATGAGTTATTAACAAATGTTTTTAAATCATTTAAAAGTGATCCAAATTCTTTCTTTTCTTCATTTGGTATTTCTTTCATTAATGATGAAAGTTCTGAAATAGGTCCTTTTTTACTTAAATATTCTACCTTTAAATCATTTAATTCTTTTAAAGTTGTAACTTCTTTTAATTTTTCTATAATTTCTTCTTTTAAATTTTTTACTCTTTCTTCTTTATTCATATTAAAACATCTCCTTTATCTTATCAAAACTATTTATACTTAATATCTTACTCTTATCATATTCCTTATTTTCAGGATTATAATAAATTGAATCTATTCCAAATTTATTTGGACCAATTACATCTTTTTCTATTGAATCTCCTATCATTATACATTCATCTATACAAAAGTCACCACATGCGGTTATATAACTTTCTTTATTTGGTTTAAGAAAAGTATCACCTGTATAAACATCATCAAAGAATTCCAATATTCCAGCATTTTTAAGTCTTTCTATTTGTTCATCTTTAAACCAATTTGTAAGTACTACTAAACTTTTTTTCTTATCTTTTAAGTATTCAAGCATACTTTTTGTCTCATCAAGTAATCTATCATTTGCACTAGAGTTTACTTTTACCCAACCATCTATTATTTCACATGTAATGTTTATACCTGTTTTTTCACTTAAAAATTTACTTAAAGTACTATAATCATATTTTTCATGTTCTTTTTCAAATTCAGTCAAATATCTAGGATATATTAAGAAGAATTTTTTTGCTTCTTCTTCAGTTAATACACTTTTAAAGTACTCTATTGACCTAGAAAAATCTCCATGAAGAAGTGTTCCATCAAGATCAAATATAAATCTCTTTTTCATATTTACCTCCAAAAAAAATATCTATGATGTAAGGACGATTTTTCGCGGTACCACCTTACTTCATAGATATTTCTATGCTCTTTAATCTATTAACGCTAGATAAACGTTATAACTTTTCATTATACATTCAGAGGGTGAATTCATATAATATATTTTATTAGCTTCCCACCATCCGCTAACTCTCTTAAAAAACATTAATTATATTACTACTTCCTCATCACAACTTTTAAACTAAAAATATTATAACATAATATTTTATTTTTTTAAATACTTTTTTTATATCTTAAATTTTTATCCTTTTTATAATTTTCACGAAAATCAGATAATCTTTTTTTTGCGGCTTTAGGATTACTCATATATATTAAGAAATCATCTATTTTTTTATTATTTCTAATTTTATTAATCGCATTAGATTCTATTTGTCTAATTCTCTCATGTGTTAAATCATATTCTTGAGCAACTTCTATTAATTTCATTGGATTATTACCATTAAGTCCATATCTTAAAACTAATATTTCTTTTTCTCTTTTATTTAAATTACAACTATCAAACAAAGTAATTATTTCTGCATTTAACATAGATAAGCTTGCTAAATTTTCAATTGGTTCATCAGGTGTTGGAAGAAAATCTTCAAAAGTACTAGTTGTTTCATCATTTACTAAACTATTTAAACTTGTACTATGATTTTGTAAAAGCAATATTGATTTCATTTTTTGTATTTCAGAAACAGGAATATTACAAAATTCAGACATTTCAGAGTCTGTTGGATCTCTACCCAATATTACACTTAGCTCTTCTTCCTTCTTTTTATAGTTATTAACATTTTCATAAACACCAGTTGGAACCCTAATTTCATTACCTTTTTTTATAATAGCAAGCCTAATTGATTGTTTTATCCACCATGTTGCATATGTTGAAAATTTGTAACCCTTGGATACATCATATCCATCTAGTGCCTTCATAAGACCTAAATTACCTTCTTGAATTAAATCAAGAAATGACATTATTTTACATCTATATTTCTTTGCAATACTTACTACTAATCTTAAATTATTTTGTATAAATATTTTTTTAGCCTCAATATCTCCATTTTTAATTTTTATAGCTAATCTTCTTTCTTCTTCACGGGATAAGACACTAAAATTACTAATCTCATTTAAATAAAGCATTAAACTATTTTCACAATCAATATATTTTTCATCATCAGTTTTTATTTCTATATTTTGTTTTACACAAAAAGCTTCTAATGAAGAAATAATAAAATTATCATCAATTACCATACTAATAGTATCGTTTTCAATTTGAGTTTTATATTTATCAAATAATAACTCATTCATCTTGAAAAAATAATTATTATTTTCAAGTAGATATAATAATAGTTCTAATGATAAAGAAATTTTGTTATCATTTAAAAATTGTTTTATACTTATTAACTTAATGATAGAGTCTTTATAATCTGATACTTGATCAATATTTTCATTAATATAATTACTTATATACTCAAAATTCATAATAAATCCCCCCTAAAAATTTGAAAATATATTAACACTATCTTAGTAATATGTCAATTTTATCGTCATTCTTTTAATATCATCAGATTACCTAATAAATATGGATTTTATATGCTTAATATTAGGGTGTAAGAATAATTACTTATAAATAAAAATATCTATGATGTTTATATTCATAGATATTTTTCAATTTTAATATTATTAGCAATCACAATAATAATAATGAACTGTTAATTTTTTTATTTTCTATTTCTGTTTTATAACCTGCACCATTTCTATATAATGGTGTATTTATATCTTCTGGTCCGTGAACTACAACTTCACCTTTTGTTCTTTCAATATAACTATCATAAGAATCTCCCATAATTTTTTTCATAAATAATTCTATATTCTTTTTTTCTATTGATAACTCTTCTTTTTTGTGTGTAGTAACTTGTTTTATTAATTCTTTTTTTACTTCTATAGCACTTACTTTTCCTTTTACATTAACTTCAAATATTTTTGAATAATCACTTTTTTTGCATAAAAGATTTAAGCATGGATCTAAAACATATTCTTCATTATCAAAATTAAAACATATCCATGAATGATAATATTCTTTTGTTCTTTCATCAAATTTTAAATTTCCTCTTTCAATATAATCATCATCATTTAAAAATACTATTGCGGATTCTGTAGTCTGCCAGCACCACCCTTCTAGTTTTTCATTTTTCATTAATTCAAATAATTAACCTTTATACTTACCTAAAACTTCAATATATAAATTATTTAATTTTTCCATTAAATATTCTACCACTTTAGGCTCAATTCTTTTTGAACGCAATATTTTAAATCTCTCTTCTTCAGTTAATGGCTCTTCAAAAATGATTTTCTTTAGAATATCATTAACTCCAATCATACTTTTTTCACTCCTTTTTTTAACAAATATATTATCATAAAATATACAAATATCAATAATAAATATAGATTTTTCACGCATATTTTCCTATACAAAAAAAGAGTTTTAGCTCTTCTTTCTAGTAATGTTATATATTATTTTTAAATAATACTAAAGTTTTTTCTTTTCCATACTTATTATAATCTTCTTTTGATTTTATATTAATATATTCTTCAAATTTTTCTTTTTGAAAATTTAATATTGATGATATAAATTCTTGTTCATGTAAAAATTCACTAAATCCATCACTATATACTACTACAATATCATTTTTTTCTAATTCAATTTGACCATTTCTTATAAAATCAGACGCAGAATCTTCTCCAGTTAAAGCACCATAAGAAACACATTTACCATCTTGAATATTATTTAAATTGTTTCTAAAATCTCTTCTTATGGTAACTCTTGTTTCTGGTAAACTCCAATCTGTTTTAATCATATCAATATAAAAATCACTATATACCTTTTTATCATCTGTTGTTTGAAATTTTATATTTCCTAAAAAGTCATATACTATTACTCCACAATCACATATATATGCATAATCTAGTAAATCATCATGAATACGTATACAAGATGCGACCGCACCATAATAATCATTTTCTAGAAAATCACATTTATTTATATATTTTTCGTTTAATTTTTTTACACTATGATTACATTTTATTAATTTTTCTTTTAAAGTACCATCTTCTTTTGAAAAAGTATCACATATTTCTTTAGCAGCAAGATAAGCTCCACTTGGTCTTGGGTATTTTTCTACAAATTGTTTAGGTGTTGCACTTGAGAAATCTGTAATACCAATTGGATCTCTAGTTATTCCATCTGCTACGATTGCTGTTGTTTCATCCGCATAGTATTGATCCTCTACTGGGAAATTAAATCCTATAGTTTTTATATTATCAAATGTATTTTTATATATTAACATATTATTTACCTCCTTATATTAGAACAAACTAAGCTGACTTGTTTCAGGCATATCACCAAATATACCCATTAATCTCATTTTATCTATTAAAGTACCTGATACTTTACATCTTATCTGGAATTCCTCAATTGATATAAATGGACCTTTTTCTCTTTCTTCAACTATGTTATTAGCAACTGTATCACCAAGTCCTTCAATTGCATTAAATGGAGGAATTACTTCTGTCTCACTAGCTGCTCCAAAAGTAGTCGCAGCACTCTTATATAAATCAACATTTAAGAATTTTATACCTCTAGCTGCTGCTTCTAAACATAGATGAAGTGATTCATATGTACCTAATTCTTTATTAGAGGCATCTCTTCCTTTATTTGTTATTTCTGTAAGTTTATCTTTAATAGCGTCATAACCTTTTATCATAGAAATAATATCAACATCAGTTGCTTTACATGAAAGCCAAGATGCATAGTAATATACTGGCATATGAACTTTATACCAAGCAACTCTAAATGCACTTGTTACATATGCTGCGGCATGGGCTTTTGGGAACATGTATTTTATTTTATGACATGATTCAATAAACCAATCTTTTATTCCAGCATCTTTTAATATTTGTTCATATTCAACCCATTGATCATGATCTTTTGGTTTACTTGCTCTACCTTTTCTTACAAATTCCATTATTTTAAATGCAGTAATAGGTTTAAGGCCATTATACATTAGATATACCATTATATCATCACGACATCCTATTACTTCAGAGAATGGTACAATATTATTTTTTATTAAATCTTGTGCATTACCTAGCCAAACATCAGTACCATGTGATAAACCAGATATTTTAATTAATTCGGCAAATGTTTTTGGTTTAGTATCTTCAACCATTTGTACAGTAAATTTTGTACCAAATTCTGGTATACCAAGAGTACCTGTATTACACATTATTTGATCAGATGTTACACCAAGTGGCGCAGGTGACAAGAATATTCCCATTGTTTCTTTATCATCTAGTGGAACTTCTGTAACATCTGTTCCTGTCATATCTTGTATCATACGAAGTTGTGTTGGATCTGAGTGACCCAATATATCTAGTTTTAATACATCATCTTCAATTTTATGATAATCAAAGTGTGTTGTTCTCCATGCAGAATTTGGATCATCTGCTGGAAACTGGAATGGTGTAAAATCAAATACATCCATGTAATCTGGTATAACTACTATTCCACCTGGATGTTGTCCTGTAGTTTTTTTAACACCTGTACATCCTTTTGAAAGTCTTTCTATTTCTATTGATCTTTTTTCTATACCTTTATCTTCAAAGAATCCTTTTGTATAACCATATGCTGTTTTTTCTGCGACAGTACCTATTGTACCTGCTCTATAAACATTATCAACACCAAATAATACCTTTGTATATTCGTGGATTGCTGCTTGGTTTAAATCTGAGAAGTTTAGATCTATATCTGGGACCTTATCTGCATTAAATCCAAGGAATGTAGCAAATGGAATATCTTGCCCATCTTTAAGCATCAAAGTACCACATTTTGGACAATTTTTATTAGGTAAATCAAAACCACTTGAATAAGTTGCACCTAATGCTTTTCCATCTTCTTCAAATATACTATGTTTACATTTTGGACATCTATAGTGAGCCGCAAGTGGATTTACTTCTGTTATTCCCATCATTGTTGCGACAAAACTAGATCCAACAGATCCTCTTGAACCAACTAAGAAGCCATCATTATTTGATTTTTTAACTAGTCTTTGAGCAATCAAGTAAATAGGATCGAATCCAGCACCTATTACTCCACCTAGGCTTTTCTTTAGTTTCTTTTCTAGTTCATCACCGGTTAGTTCTTCTTCACTAGTATCTACTAAATACTTTCTAACTAAATCTTTAACAACATCCGAACCTTTTACAATAACATCATGTAATTGTTTAAATGATTCAATTTCTTTTTCTTCATCACTTAAACTTTTATCAAGATAATATTTTACACTTGTTAAAACTATATCACCATAAAGTTCTGTACCTAGTCTTGATTCAATATTATATGGAAGTGGATCACCATACCAATCATTTGCTTTTTCATATACAAGGTCTGTAACTACTCTAGGGCAATCAAGATAAGTTTTACCATCATCTGCTTTTACCCTTGGTGAAAAAGGTACTCCTCCTGTTTGAATTATTACATCAAATACTTCTGTCATATCAAGTATTTTATTTGGATTTGTTATTACTAATTCTTTTGCTTTTTCTTTTCCTAAGAATTCAAAGTTTTCAAGCATTTCATTTGTTGTTCTAAAATGTTGTGATGGTATTTGTCCACCTTTACTATTTCTAATAAGTGGATGTCTTCCTCTACCTGGTACATTTTGATTTATGATTATTTCTCTATAAATCTTATCTTCTTTCTTTAAGTGGTGTACATCTCCTGTTGCGACAATTATCTTACCTGCTTCTTCTGTAACTCTAACTATTTTTTCTATATTTTGAATAAGTTGTGCTTCATTTTCAAATACAGATGGTACTAAATGACAGTATTCATCTACTGGTTGTACTTCAACATAATCATAAAATTTAATTATATTAGCAAGTTCTTCATCACTTTTTGTACTAGCACTAGTAAATACTTCACTTTGATAGCATCCACTACCTATTAATAAACCTTTTCTATATTTTTCTATTTCACTTCTAAGTATTCTAGGTGTTTTATATAAATATTTAGTATTTGCATAAGAAACGATTGTAAATAGATTTTTTAATCCTTCTCTTGTTAATGTAAGTATATTTATATCATGTGTTTTACCATATTTATGTATTTCATCTTTTGGTACTAAGTTATTTAATTCACTTATTTTTCTAAAGTTTTGATCATACATTTTTTTAAGCATTTTATGAAGTACTAAAGCTGTTCCTTCAGCATCGTAGTTTGCTCTATGGTGTGCATCTTCATCAAATACAACTCCATATCTTTTTGTAATTGCTGATAAACTATGTCTTGCTTCTGTATTATCAAGTGCACGAGAAAGTTCAAGTGTATCTATTACTGGATTTTTAAATTCACCTAAATCATATTTTTTATATGCCATTTCAATGAATGATACGTCGAATTTTGCATTGTGGGCAACCATAGGAACATTTTCTCCGCCTATCCATTCAATAAATTTCTTTACGCCTTCTTCTTCATTCATTTTACCAACAAGCATATCATCAGTAATATGTGTTACATCAATTATCTTTTGTGGTAATTTTCTTTTTGGATCAATAAGTTCATCAAATGAATCTAGTATTTCACCATTTCTTATTTTAGTCGCACCTATTTCAATAATTGAGTCTGCACCACCGGCATTAAAACCTGTTGTTTCAAGGTCGAATACTACATATGTTGCATCTAATATTCCTTCATCTGTTGGTCTTATTACTATATCAATATTGTCATCAACCATAACAAGTTCGCACCCATATATTACTTTAAAAGGTTCTTCTCCTTCTTTTAAATCTTTATTCATTCCTCTTACTAAGTTAAATGCATTTGGGAATGCCTGTACTCCATCATGGTCTGTAACAGCTATTCCTCTATGCCCCCATTTTTTTGCTTGTTTTATTAAGTCTTCTACTGAAACTACTCCATCCATTTGACTCATAATAGTATGAGCATGTAGTTCTACTCTTTTTTCTTCTTCAGTATCTTTTTCTTCTTTAAATTTACTTTCAATAGGAACAATATTTCTAGCACTTAATACATAATCATTTGCGAATGTATCAAATGATACTCTACCATTTATTTTATACCAAGAATTTTCATTTAATTCACCATTTACTCTGTTAAAATCTTCTTCATTTCTAAAGAATATTTTTACTAAAATACTATCTGATAAATCTGATACTTTTAAAGTTATAATTTTAAATACACTTTTTGTTGACTCAAATAATTCTTTACCAAATATGTATCCTTCAATAGTTACATCATTCATTTCACCAGTTATAGTTTGTACAGAAACTGGATCACTCATATTTTCAAATCCTATAATCGCACTACTTTCTGGATCTTTCTTAGTAGATACCATCTGCATTCTTTCTCTTGGTTTTTCTTTTGGTTTGTTTAAAAATTCAGTAGCTTCTTTGCTTGCTTCTTTAACTTCTTCTTCTAATTCTTTTTTTATTTCTTCTTTTAATTCATTTCCGCCATCTAATAATTCTATTTTTAAATTTAGACTTCCAAAACCAATTTTATGATATGTATTAATTATTTCATTTAATCTACTATTTATCATATTTTCTTCTGCTTTATTTGACGCTGTTATAACCATTCCATTAGTAGTTGCTTTTATTTCTTTTCCATAAAAAATCATTGAAACTGCTTTACCTAAAGATAGTTTATTAATTATATAATTAAAATAACTATTCATTAACGACTTATTAACTGTTTTAGGTACTATTTCATATGTTACTGTATTTAAATTAGGAAAACCTTTTTTTATATTTTCATCTAAATATTCTAAGATTTTTATTGGTAATAATTCTTTAGTTTCAATTATAAAATCCCAGTTTAATTTATCTTTTGTTGATTTTATTTTTAAAATTTTACCTTCATTAAAATAACTATAATCTTCTTTTGGTAAATTTAATTTACTTAAAAATAATTCTAATTTACTATCCATTATTACCACCCTTACTTCCATATTCATTATATCAATTTTTTTAGTTTCTATAAAGAAAAAAAGAAAGAAAAATTTAATTTTCTTTCTTTTTATCAGAAGACATCACTAATTTGTTCCACATATCAACAGGAGCATATCTAAGTACCTCAGTATCTGGATTTAAATCTGTCTCTTTTTTTAAATATAATTTTAAACCCTTTAAATATGTTTTAAATTCTGCAATAGATGAAATTACCTTCATATTTTCACCATGAGTTACTGTTGCTTTTTTCATTTTCTCTTTTAATTCTTCTATATAAGCCTCTTTCATCAACTTTATTTGTTCTTCTACTGTTCTTTCTTCTAATATATTCTTATCAAAAGCTACTTTAAATGCTCCAGTAATATAATCACAATCTTTTAATGCTTTTATTAATTTTATTTGGTCTTCTACATTTCTTTCATTTAACACATCATTATTTGTAATTATAGCACCCAAACCATATGGGTATTTACCGCAGTCTTTTAATGCATCTATTAACATTATTTGCTCTTCTGTTGTTCTTTGTTCTAATACTTTTCTATTTGTAGCTACTTCATCAAAAAAACAATCTTTTATCGCTTTCATTAACATTATTTGTTCTTCTACTGTTTTTTGTTCTAATACATCTCTATTTGTAGCTACGTAATATGCTCCAGTAACATAATCGCAATCTTTTAATGCTCTTATTAACTTTATTTTTTCTTCGAATGTTTTTGTCTTTTTTACTTCTAAATCAATTATAATCTTTAAAGCATTTAAATTAAAATCACATTTTTCTAATTCACTAACAAGTATTGTTGCTTCTTTAGAAGAAAATTCATCTAATTCGCGAATAAATTTTCTTGCTTCTTCTTTAGGCATATCATCTAATTTTGTTATAAGTTTCTTTAATAATTCTATGTTCTCTATTTTATTTGCTAAATATTCCATTGTTTCTATTTTCATATATTTCCACCTCTTGGCTTAGTATTATATACTATTTAATTTCATAATTCAAGTTCTTTTTTTTGTTTTTATCTTTAGACAAATTATAATTTCTATAATTTTCATCTTCTGTTACATCTTCTAAAACTCTAAAAAAGTCTGGAAATATTATGTTGTCATATTCTCCTTCTACTTCTAATAAGGCAATATCATCAAATATATCTAACCTAAAATCAATATCATGATAACTAAAACAATATCTTATTTTAGTAATTTCGTTACCATCAAAAGAATCATGTAAATAATCATAATCTTTTTCTGATATAACTTTTTCTTTTATTATTCTTTCACTTGGTTTATTCGTATTAGATTTAATTCTTAAAAAATATAAATCTTCATCATCAAAACTCATTTTTCTTACCATTATTTCTTCATTATTTTTAACATTATATTTTTGTTTCACTACAAATTTTCTTGAAACCCTTTCTAATTTTTTATAATCAATAGTATTAAAATCAATTAAATATTTATATTGCTTTTGAACATATGCATTACCTAATACATTTGATATTTCTTTTATGACCTTTTCTATTTTACTCTCAAAATTTGTACTATTATCAATGATTCTTAAGCGAGGGAAACCTAAATATGATTCTAATATTTTATCATCAAGAATTATTGCCTCTTCTTTTCCTTCACTTCTTGCAGAATTATTTTCAGTTGTGTAAAAATCAGTACCTTTAGCTGCCGTTAATAAATGTAAAGCACTATCATATCTTGTAAATAAATTTGATTTTGTAATATTAAATTCTTTCAATAATTTATCAAATTCATTTAATGGAACATATGCCATATTATCTATAATTCCTCTATCATATATAACTAATATATTTTTATTTTCATTTAAATTAATATATTCATCTATTAATCTTTCTTTTTCAAGTTGATGAGATAATATAAATTTCTGAAAATCATACATATTTATTTTATTATCCCCAAATGGTTTAATTCCCATATTTATTATTTCAGTTGCTGTCTCTGGTACAACTAATACCTCATATCCTTTTTCAGTAAATACTTTTGATATTTTTGCTATTGCTGTGCTTTTTCCTGCACATGGTCCACCTGTTAATACTACTTTTTTTATCATAATTATTCCTCCAAATTCTGTTACGTGTACAAAATACACATTTAATTTATTTATAAAAATGCATATATGCATTTCTATTTAAATTTATATAATTTAGCTGGTTTATTTCCATCGAATTTTTTCTCTTTTAGTGTATCTTCAATTAAATCTAAATTTAAAAGTTTTTTTCTAAAATTCCTTCTATCAAGCTTTTCTCCTAAAATTGTTTCATAAACCTTTTGAAGTTCTGGTAAAGTAAACTCACTTGGAAATAAATCTTTTAAAAAGTCCTTTTCATATATTTTTTCTTTTAATTTATTAACCGCATCATTTAATATTTCATTATGATCATATGCTAGTGTTGGAATACATTCAATATTAAACCAATCTGCATTACTTGTTTTTAAAGTTTCTTTTATTAATGATATCTTTTCTCTATCAATAACACCTATGTAACCTACTGCAACCATTCTAAATACTGGTGAACGATTTAATTTTCCATAAACATTAAACATATCTAATTTAATATTTTCAATACCTGTTTTTTCTTTTAACTCTCTTTTTAAACCATCAATTAAATCTTCATTATTATATAGTGCACCACCTACAAGCGCCCAATAATCTTTATAAGGATTATTTTTTCTTTTAATAAGTAAAACTTTAGTAATACCATCTTCTACAGTAAAGATTGTACTTATTAAGTGAATTCCTTGATTTTTATATAAAGGATTATTTACTTCCATGTTATCACCAGTTTCATTATATGTGTATTTTGTACACTTGTCAAGTAGTAAAAAAATAAAAATTTAATTTAATTTTATTTTCTTACTTTTTTTATTTGCGTAAATTTTTTTATTTGAATTAAACTCAGGTACCATAGTATCTAATCTTACATCTGCACCTTTTCCTAATTCTTTTTTCAATTTTTTTAAATATTTTTTATATTCTTTAATATTTTGTATTTTTTGTAAATTATCATTATGGCTTACTTTTCCTTTTTTTATAAAAGCTCTCATTAAATTTAGTTGTTCTTCTATATTTTTATTTTTTAATATGTCATAGTCTATAGCTATTTTATATACATATTTGTTATAATCACTTTTTTTTAACTCTTCCATTAATTTTATTTGTTCTTCTAGTGTTCTGTTGTATAATACACCACTATCTGCAGCTATATTACGTGCATATTCATTATAATCACATTTTTTTAATTCTTCTACTAATCTTATTTGCTCTTCTACTGTTCTAGTACCAATAGAACTTATAACTACCTCATATGCATATTTACTATAATCACAATTTATTAATTCTTCCATTATTTTTATTTGTTCTTCTAGTGTTTTGCCATATATCATAGCAATATCAGTAAATATTTGATATACATATATATCATAATCATATTTTTTTAATATTCCCATTAATTTTATTTGTTCCTCTATTGTTCTTTTTTTTAATATATCACTGTTTATAGCTATATCATATGCATAATCATTATAATCACAATTCTTTAATTCTTCCATTAATTTTATTTGTTCTTCTATTGTTCTATTTTCTAATACATTAATATTTTCAGCTATCTTAACTACATATTCATTATAATCATAGTTTTTTAATTCTTCTATTAATTTTATTTGTTCTTCTATTGTTCTATTTTCTAATACATGACTATCTATAACTATACGATGTGCATTCCTATTATAATCACAGTTTTTTAATTCTTCCATTAATTTTATTTGTTCTTCTATTGTTCTATTTTTTAACACATCACTATTTACAGCTGTATAACATGCATTTTCATTATAATCACAGTTTTTTAATTCTTCCATTATTTTTATTTGTTCTTCTATTGTTCTATTTTCTAATACATCACTATTTACAGCTATATAATATTGTATTTCACCATAATCATAGCTTTTTAATGTTTCAATTAATTTTATTTGTTCTTCTATTGTTCTATTTTTTAATACATTACTATTTTTAGCTATCATACATGCATTTTCATTATAATCACAGTTTTTTAATTCTTCCATTAATCTTATTTGTTCTTCTATTGTTCTTTTTTCTAACACAGTTCTATCTATAGCTATATTATATGCATTTTCATTATAATCACAGTTCTTTAATTCTTCAATCAATTTTATTCGATCTTCTATTGTTCTTTCTCTTAATACATCACTGTCTATAACTATATTACATACAAACTTATTATATCTGCATTTTTTTAATTCATTAAAGGTTTTCATTCTATCATCAGATGACATATTATCTAAAGCTTCTATAACATTTTTTAATAAATCTATATCATCTATCTTATCTGATAAAAGTTCCATCATTTCTATTTTCATATATTTCCACCTCTTGACTTAATATGATATATTATTGAAAGTTTTTAGTCAATATACAAAAAAAAGAAAAATTTAATTTTCTTTTTTAATCATCTAATTCTTTTATCTTTTTTCTAACAAGTAATATAAGTTCTTCTGGTGCATTCATTTTATTTAAGAGTATTAAACTAGATTGTAATTTAGTTTTGATATTTACTTCATCTTTTATTATTTCAGCATTTTCTTTGGCATAATTTATATCTATATCATTTGTATATACAAAATCTTTTATATAATTTTCAATATCTTTAAGAACATATTCTTTTAAATCATATTCATCCATTTCTCTTACTCCAAAATATGCTTCTACATAAAGGTTGAATAAGTTTTCTCTTTCCATAATTCACCTACTTAACAGATTCTAAGTATTCATCATAATTCATCATTTTATCAATATATTTTCCATCTTCTTTAAATTCTATAATTCTATTTGCAACTGTTGATAAAAGTTCATGGTCATGTGATGAGAATAAAAGTGCTCCCTTAAAATTTTCCATACCTTTATTAAGTGATGTTATTGACTCAATATCTAAATGGTTAGTTGGATCATCCATAACAAGAACATTTGCTCCACTAAGCATAAGTTTACTCATCATACATCTTACCTTTTCTCCACCTGATAATACTTTTACTTTCTTTAGTGCTTCATCACCAGAAAATAACATTCTACCTAAGAATCCTCTAATAAATGGTTCTTCTTGTTCTTTTGAATATTGTCTTAACCAATCAATTAAATCATAATTATTATCAAAGAACTTATCATGATTTTTAGGAAAATAATCATATTTTACTGTTGTTCCCCATTTTACTTCACCAGAATCTGGTTCTAATTCACCAGTTATTATTTTAAAAAGTGTTGTTATTGCAAGTTCATTAGTTCCAACAAAACCTACTTTATCATTTGTATTAATAGTTAAGTTCATATTTTTAAGTACTACTTCTCCATCAATAGTTTTGTTTATTCCTTTTAGTTCAAGTACATCTTTTCCAAGAGGTCTTTCTACTTCAAAATTTATATATGGATATCTTCTAGAAGATGCTTTCATTTCTTCTAGTTCAATTTTTTCTAATGATTTTTTTCTACTTGTTGCTTGTTTACTTTTTGATGCATTTGCAGAGAATCTTGCGATAAAGTCTTTTAATTCCTTTATTTTTTCTTCTTTCTTTTTATTTGAATCTTTCATTTGTTTTAATATTAACTGACTTGATTCATACCAAAAGTCATAGTTACCAATAAATAATGTAATCTTACCATAATCTATATCAAGCATATGTGTACATACTTTATTTAAGAAATGTCTATCATGTGATACTACTATTACTGTATTATCAAAGTTAAGTAAAAATTCTTCAAGCCATACTTTTGCTTCTATATCAAGATAGTTTGTTGGTTCATCAAGTATTAGGATATCAGGATCTCCAAAAAGAGCGGATGCTAGTAACACTTTTACTTTTTCTGCACCACTTAAATCTTTCATTAGTTTTTCATGATAACTAACATCTATTCCAAGTCCACTTAAAAGTATAGCAGCATCACTTTCAGCATTCCATCCGTTAAGATCCGCAAATTCTGCTTCTAACTCACCTGCTTTTATACCATCAGATTCTGTAAAATCTTCTTTTGAATATAATGCATCTTTTTCTTTCATTATACTATAAAGTTTTGTATTACCCATTATTACTGTATCAAGTACTTTATATTCATCATAAGCATTATGATCTTGTTTTAATACTGACATTCTTTCGCCTTTAGACATAACAATAGAACCTGTTGTTGACTCTATTTCTCCACTAAGTACTTTTAAGAATGTAGATTTACCCGCACCATTTGCGCCTATTACACCATAACAGTTTCCTTTTTCAAATTTTAAATTAACATTTTCGAATAATACTCTTGTATTAAATTTTAAACTTAAATTATTTACTTGTAACATATTTTTCACCACACTTATTTTTTTTACAACACCTCTATTTTACTTTATAATACAAATAAAAGCAAGGAAAAATACTTAAATAAAAATTAAGATCATATCTTATCAACATTTAACTATAAGAAAAAAATCCAAAAATTTGGATTTTTTACTCTGCAACATAAAGTCCGTATAAGCTTCCTTCTTTAGTATTTTTCTTAACTATAATAAATGCTTTCTTTTCATCTTTATTAAATTCTACTTCAGATATTTCAACATTTTTAATTTTTTTAATTTGATTTCCTTTAAAATTTAATACCTTAACATATTTATCACTACTATTGTTAACAAATATTGTATTTCTATAAGGACTTATTATATCTCCAGAAGCATCATTTAATTTTTCATTATCTCTCATTTTATATTTATATGTTTTATTCTTTTTAATATTATAAACGTATAACATATTTTCTTTTATATAAATATAATTTCCATCACTTGATTTAAAATAATCATTGTCTGAAACTTTTATTACTTCATTTCCTTTTGAATTAATAATTATTATATTATCATCTTTATCAGTATATTTATAAACTACATTACCTGAAACTTCTTCTTTTGTAGCTTTTTGTGTATTTAATGTTTTACCTTGTTTAACAGAATATAATGTAATTGAATAATTATCTTCTTCACCATAAACTAATTTTTTATCAACAATTATTATATTATTATTAGATACTTCTATTTCTTTATTTGATTTATCAAATACTACATTTTTACTTCCATAATTATTAGTTCTATCACTTGAAAAACTAACAACTTTATATCCATCTTCATATTCTTTATAATCTGAAACATTAATATTTTCTACTTTATATAATTCTTTATTATTTTTTACATCATATATTATTGATTCTTTTTTATCACAAGAATAATCTGAACATGAAATTTTTAAAATATTATCTTCTTTATTTATAGAATTAAGTTTTGAAACAGTTGAATAAACATAATTTTTATCTGATTTATAGTTATATAATGATTTAAATTTATTATTTTTTAAATTCAATACTCCAAATGATTTTTCACTTTTACTATCTACAAGAACATTATTTTGATCAGAACTATATACACTATCTTCATATAATTTATATTTATCTGAATCAACTTTTTCTTTAATCTTTTGAATTGCTTCTTTAGAATCTTCTAATTTTGTTTGTTTTCCATCTTTTGATAAAGTATATTTTACATCATTATCATTTTCTTTTTTAGTAATTACAAGTTCTCCTATTTCATCAGAAGATGTATAACTAGTAAAACTATCACCTATAATTTTTTCTTTTGAAATACTATAATAATTATAAACATTATCAACTGTATTTTTAACAATCATATATAATTCATTATCTTTTTCATCTTTAACTACTTTTCTTATTTCATAGTTAGTTAATATCTTTTCACCTTTTTCATTTAATATTGAATAAGTATCATCTATTTTAGTTACAATATATTTTCCATTTAGATATGTGTCTACATCTGATATATTACTGTACTTTGTTTTACCCTTTTTTGTTAATATTGTATATTCACCAGTTTTTGCTTTTGCATCTTCCATTAATATATAATTATCATTTAAAACAGATAATTCATTTTCAGTTTCATAAATAGATTTTCCTCTTTTATTCTTTATAGAATATTTAGAAATCTTTAAATTTTTTATATCCATTGTTGCAGAAATATAATAATTATCTCCAATTTCTTTAGGCATTTCAGTAGTTTTATCTGAGCTATTATAATTTACTTTATAATTTGCTACTTTCTTTCCATTAACATTATAAAGAATTATTTTATATTTACTTAATTTATCACCATCAACTACTATAAATCCATTACAAGATGAATCAATACAATTAACGCTAGTATATTTTGCATTTAAAAGTTTTTTTACACCAGAAATACTATCATCTTTATTTACAGCATTATATATTGCCTTTCCACCAATTATTAAAATTAATATTGTAATAGCAATTATAATTATTTTTCTTAAAATACCATTTTCTTTTGTTTCTATAGTCGTACTACTTATAGTTTCTTCTACTTTGACAACTTCTTCATTTTCATTATTATCAGTTTTTACTTCTTCTACTTTTTCGCTGACTTTATCTTCTGCTGCTTTAACTGCTGTTTTTACTTCTTCTTTAGTTTCTGCCGCTGTCTTTACCTCTGCTGCCTTTGTTTCTTTTATCTGTTTTTTCAGTGCCATATTGGTTTGCCCTCCTTAACCGTTAAGCCTTACTATTTTAAATCCGCAAAACTGACAATACGCTGTGTTATCATTTGCTCTTTGACATTATAGCATACTAAATGAAAAAAGTCACATTTTTTCATTTAATTTTACATGCCTCCGTGTTATACTATAAAAAGACGAGAAAAGGAGGTACGTGTTATGGGTATTTTAGTAGCACTAATCGGTGTAGCAATCATCGCCGCTGTCGTTGTTGCTTCTTTCACTGCCGTTCTCGGAGGTGTCATCGGAGGAGAACTGGAAGACGAAGAAGAATAAAAAAAGGTGGCTGTGAAAAATTCAATCGAGTTTTTCACAGCCACCTTTTTATTATTCTTCAAATGTTTCTTTTAACTTATCCATGAACCCTTTTTTCTTAGCTTTACCCTTCGATTCAGAAGCCGGCTCTTCCTGGTTCAGTGTATTTCCTGTCAACTGATCAAAATGTCTAAGCACTTCTTTGGCTTCCGGACTTAATTTTTCCGGGGTCTGAATAACCAGCGTCACGTAATGATCACCTCTGACCTGAGGATTTCTCAAAGAAGGTACCCCTTTTCCTTTCAGTCGTACTTTTGTATCAGTCTTAGTTCCCGGTTTTACGGTATAGATCACATCACCATCAACCGTCTTGATTCGCACATCACCACCAAGTGCTGCCTGCGCAAACGAAATTGGTGCAGTTGAGAAAATATGAACATCCTGTCTCTGGAAGATTGGATGTCTGGAAACCGTAACTTCTACCAGAAGGTCTCCCCTC